>TARA_B100000963_G_scaffold68702_1_pt1 | contig 48524 bp, 40 predicted proteins | sample TARA_B100000963 | Tara Oceans TARA_B100000963 (sample SAMEA2622097) | marine metagenome | biome: marine biome (ENVO:00000447); feature: surface water layer (ENVO:00002042); material: "saline water (ENVO:00002010), including plankton (ENVO:xxxxxxxx)" | depth 5 m | reverse complement strand
ATGATGAACAAAATATTTTACGCTCCATCAAGCGAGCGCTGTTTTCAATGAAAATCGATCTGACCCTGGCAAAGAGCGGTGAAGAAGCCCTGGCGATTATGGAGCAGAAAACCATTCATGTGGTGATTTCGGATATGAAGATGCCGCACATGACCGGCGCAGAACTGCTCGAAAAAGTCGCTGCAAAATACCCGGATACGTTCCGGGTGGTGCTAACCGGGTTTGCGGATATCGACGCCACTATTAAAGCCGTTAATCAGGGTCGTATTCATCGTTATCTGCAAAAACCCTGGGACAACCAGGAACTGATTAATACTATCGAAGAAGGTCTCGAGCGCGTCAGGCTCAAAGACGAGAACGCCCGCCTGCAAAAGCTGACCCGCCTGCAAAATGCCAAGTTAAAAGAGGTTAACAACGATTTAGAAAAAACCGTGCTGAAGCGCACGCGGCAAATCAAAGCGGCGCTTAACCGCATTGAAACCCGTAACCGCGCTCTGGAGCAGGTGTTGTTTAATGTGATTTCCATTAATCCGGATATCGACGGCAAATTTGCCATTGAAGTAAGCGAACTCACTAAAAAGCTTGCCGCAAAACTTGGCTGCAGCCCGGATGAAAGAAAACTCTATAGTTACGCGAGCCTGATTGGCGAACTGGGCTTATTAGGCTTACAACCGGAAAACTTCCGCCCGCCGTTTGCCAAACTGACTTATCAGCAGCAAAAAGATTACCTGTCGCAGACTCATCTGGCGAAGATGATTCTGGCACCGGCCGAACATATGCAGCCTATCAGTGAAATCATCGAATTTCAGTTTGAGCACTACAACGGCAGCGGTTTATACCACAAAGTGGCCAAGGAAATTCCGCTGGGCGCGCGCATTCATGCCATCGCCCGCGACTACTGGCGTCTGGTTAGCGGCCGTTTGAGCTCACAGCGTATGGAGCCAAGAGATGCCAAAGCAGAGCTCAAAAAACACCGCAACACCCGCTACGACGGCGAAATTCTTGATTTACTGCTTATCGACCATGACATCGATAAGCCCAGCTTTATCGAAAATCACCTAACCAGTGAAGAGCTGGCGGCCGGTATGGTACTGGGCAACAACCTGTACAATGATAATCATATTCTGCTGCTACCCGCCGGCCATGTATTTTCCGAGGCGACTATCGCCAAGCTGAAACAATACGAGCGTGAGCACAAGCGTCACTTTGAGATTGTGATTGAAAATGAAAAAAGCGAAGAAACTATTTAAGCAGGATTTTGTAGCGTTTTTTGTTCGTCAGGCGTAGCGACAGCCATAGTAGCGCTGTCGCACTGCTTAGTTTGAGGTGGTCGGCAACTGTTCTTCCGGACGCAACGTTAACACTTCGTAACCATCGGCTGTAACGGCAATGGTATGTTCCCATTGTGCCGATAATTTTCGATCGCGGGTAATCACCGTCCAGCCATCTTTTTTCAGTTTGGTTTTATGGGTGCCCTGATTAATCATGGGTTCGATGGTAAACACCATGCCCTCGCGCAAAACCAGTCCGGTACCCGGTGTTCCCACATGCAATATTTGGGGTTCTTCATGCATTTCGCGGCCGATGCCATGACCGCAATACTCCCTGACCACGCTGTAACCATGTTGCTCGGCATGCCGCTGTACGGCGTCACCGATATCGCCAATACGGGCTCCGGGCTTAACCGATTCGATGCCTTTCCACATGGCTTCGTAGGTGACTTTTACCAGCCGGTGGGCCAGCGGTGAAACTTCACCAATACAGTACATTTTGCTGCTATCGGCAATGTAGCCATTTTTCTCAAGGGTAATGTCCAGATTTACAATATCCCCTTTGCGCAGGGCTTTAGCCGCCGACGGCACGCCGTGGCAAATTACCTCGTTCAGCGACGCATTTAATGCATATTCATAGCCATACTGCCCTTTGCTGGCAGGGCGACTCTTTAAGGTTTCAACAATATAGTGCTCCACAAATTCGTTGATCACCATGGTGGTTACACCGGCGGCAACAAATTCATCCAAAGCACCAAACACACGCGCCAGCAACTGACCGGCCTCGCGCATTAATGCCACTTCCTGTGGCGTTTTAATTATCACTTTACTCATTAACCAGCCGGACCTTATTCACTTTCTGCTGGCGCATTTCCTGCTCCAGAATTTGCTCGTAAGTAAGCGAAGGGTTTTGTTCTGCTAACCGGCCTATTTTCATCCAGAACTCAGCCTGAGAATTAATTGAGCGCTCCATCACCACGCTGTTCTTGCGCACCTCTTCGTGCAATTGATCAGAGATTTTTACGATACCCATCGCCCTCACCTAAAATGCTACATAACACTATACATTGCTACACTTTATACTTAACCAGGTAACCATGCAAAAAAAAGCCCGCGGCCAGGAGGCTGCGGGCAAAGTGGGAAGTTACACACATGAAGAAAGAAATGTTCCAAGCTACTGCTAGCTTTTAAGTTCACCGCTCGCTGATTCAATATGCGCGCGGACAAACCACTGGAACTGCTCGAGCTGAGCTAGTTGACCGGTTACCATATCTTCAGATACCGGGTCGAGTTCACTCAGGGTATCAATGGCCTTACGATGGTCTTCGTTGACACCGTTATACACTTTATCCAGCGCGGTCAGGTGGTCTGTTACCATGCCTTTACCTACTGAATAATCGTCCCAGCGACGACGCTCTACAATCGATTTTGGCGTACCTACCGGCACACCGCCAAGGGTAGCAATACGCTCGGCAATGGTGTCGGTCATTTCACGCACTGCTTCCACCTGTGGGTCAAGCATTTCGTGCACACCAATAAAGTTCGGACCTACCACATTCCAGTGAATGTGCTTCAGCGTAAGCTGTAAATCAATTAAGGCGACCATACGGTCATCAAGCACAGAGATAGCATCTTTTGCTGCATTGTCTTTAATGCCCGGGGCGGTAAATTCTGCAATTTTTACGTTGCTCATAATTCCTCCTGCTCGTTAAAAGTCGTAAAGGCTGACAAGATATCAACCTTTTAAATTCGTACGATTAAGAGATTGCATAGCCTGTGCCGGATTGTCACCATACGCCTTAACCCCCGCCATAGCTGGCTTTCAAAGGCTGCAGCCATATTTTAAGGGCCTCATTGCCATGCGCTGATAAAGGTAAATAATGCATGCGCCTGTAAATTCTTCAGAGCACGAGCCCTGCTGAAAGTAAATAATCCGATTACGGGTCTTTAAGGTAACCATGGCCGACTGAATCGCAGCCTGTTATGCACAGAGTAAGTTTGTCCGGCTATACGAAATCATGCACAATAGCAGCACTACAATGACGAGAGAATTTGCGATGCAAGAGTTTGACTATATCTGTATTGGCGGCGGCAGTGGCGGCATTGCCTCGGCCAACCGGGCAGCAAAACACGGCAAGAAAGTCCTGCTTATTGAAGCAAAAGCGGTGGGCGGTACCTGTGTAAATGTGGGCTGTGTGCCTAAAAAAGCTATGTGGTACGGCGCTCAGGTAGCAGAAGCCATTCATAAGTACGGTCCCGATTACGGCTTTGATGTAACAGTAAATAAATTTGACTGGTCTACGCTGGTTAAGAACCGTCAGGCGTACATATCTCGCATTCATGCCTCTTACGACCGGGTGCTGGGCAACAATCAGGTAACCCTGCTCAAAGGTTATGCAAAATTCGTTAACAACACTACCGTGGAAGTCGACGGTGAACAGTACACTGCCCCGCATATTCTGATCGCGACAGGCGGTAAGCCTTTCCGCCCGGATATCCCCGGCGCAGAGTACGGTATCGATTCAGATGGTTTCTTTGAGCTCGACGAGCAGCCAAGACGTGTTGCCGTAGTAGGCGGTGGTTATATAGGTGTGGAACTGGCTGGCGTACTCAACGCATTAGGCAGTGAGACCCACTCTATTTTACGTCAGGAACTGCCATTACGCGGTTTTGACGCCATGTTGCAGGAAACGCTTAAGACCCTGATGCTCGAAGAAGGCATCGATATCCACGAAAAAACGGAAATCAAACAAGTTACTAAATTGGACAACGGCGACCTGGAACTGGCGTTAACCGATGGCAACACGCTTACCGTTGACTGCCTGATCTGGGCCACCGGCCGCAAGCCAAATACCGCAACGATTGGCCTGGATAACACCGACGTTGAAATGCGCCTCAACGGGCAGATAGTGGTCGATAAGTTCCAGAATACCAACGTTGAGGGTATTTACGCGGTGGGCGATATTACCGGCCAGCCTGAATTAACCCCGGTGGCGGTTAAAGCCGGGCGGATGTTAAGCGAGCGCCTGTTCAACGGCCAGACCAACGCCCATCTCGACTATGATCTGGTGCCTACCGTGGTCTTCAGCCACCCGCCAATTGGTACCATTGGAATGACTGAAAGCGAGGCAGAAGCCAAGTTTGGTAAAGCTAACCTGACCATTTACCGCTCTAACTTTGCGGCCATGTATACCGCTGTCACCCATCATCGCCAGCTCACCAGTATGAAGCTTATCTGTGCCGGCGAAGACCAGAAGGTAGTGGGTTTACATGGCATTGGTTACGCCATGGATGAAATCCTGCAAGGCTTTGGCGTGGCAATCAAAATGGGCGCAACCAAAGCTGACTTTGACGCCTGTATTGCTATTCACCCCACCAGCGCCGAAGAATACGTAACGATGTAATGCAACGCACGGGGAGTAAAACGTCACGTTTACTCACTCATAAAATGAATAAAGCTGACCTTCAGTTCTGTTGGTCAGCTTTTTTATTGCTAATTGTTGATTACACGCTATCTGAATCAACACGTTACGTCACCTTTGGTGAGAGTTCACATATCGGGCAAACAGCACTAACACTGCAGATAAGTTAGATAAGTATCCTGCTGTCGATAAATATTAGACACTTCGGTTCGTCCGTCCGGATAGTTTTTAGTGATCACTTCCTCAACGACCCAGTCTGTGCTATCAAATGTCAGCTGCTCGCATCTTTTGGGTATTTGTTGAGAAGATGCAACCCGTTGAGCTTCCCTGAGACTCCGCTGAGACGATGTACCGTAATCTTCAGCGTGAGTAAACGTTTTGCCCTCACTCGTTATAGATGCGTCTCTGTTGACTACGATTTCAACCACTCCTCCCGTTACGCGGACATTAAGCACTAGCTCAGATCCATCGACAAATTTACTTATAAGTCTGAACGACGAGCGGTTATTCAGAGTGGAGAAATCACTATTTAAAGGACTAGTTACTTTAACTATACCTTCAGATTTGTTCTCTGCTGACATCAATGCGTGAAAACCCGCTTCAGAGGCAACAGCGTTATCAATGGCTGTATTTAAAGCCCCGGCACAATTGACGTCTACACTGGTATAGTCAAGTGCGGTTAAGCAAAGCTCAATGGCTTCAATTTTATGATTGGTAAAATCTTGCGGGCAGGCAGTAAAATCACTGCCAAGGTTTGTGGCACACACCACTCCTCTTTCCTCCCCCAGGGAATTGACTTGGGTATGCAGCGGATAAGCTGAAAAGGAAACCATGATAGCCGAGAGCAGGCCGGCTTTTGTGCAAGTTTGTAAATCCATTAATCCATTAATCCATTAATCCATTAATCCATTATCTTTAATGCCAGTCTCATTAACCTAACATTTTGAGTGAACTCCATCAAACATGCGGATTCATCAACCTCGTACTATAGTTAATTTGCAACCTCTTAAATCGTTAAGTGGTTGTCACAGTGGCAACGAGGTAACCGCATTATGCTCGGTGACGAATTACTTTTTACCAACGATGACGAAACCGATCTCGAAGAAGAGCTATTAGCGGCCTGGACGGTGCTGGTTGTTGATGATGAGCCGGAAATCCACGCTGTTACCCGTATGGTGCTGGGTGATTTTGTTTTTGAACAACGGCCACTGAATATCATTACCGCCAGCAGTGCCGCTGAAGCCCGCGACATTTTAGTTGCTGATACCCATAACGCGATTGCGGTTGCCATTATAGACGTGGTAATGGAAACCTCCCAGGCTGGTCTTGAGTTGGTACGCTGGGTGCGTGAAACACGGAATAACCATGTGATCAGGCTTATCCTGCGTACTGGTCAGCCCGGCGAGGCACCGGAAGAAAGGGTGATCCGCGATTACGACATCAACGATTACAAAAACAAAACCGAACTTACCGCCATGCGCCTGAAAACGAGTATGTATGCTGCGCTGCGGGCTTACCGGGACATTCGCCTGATTGAGCGTCACCGACAAGGGCTGGAAAAAATTATCAGCGCCACCACCGAATTTATCGAGTGCGACACCCTCCCACAATTTGCCTCTGCTATCTTAAATCAAATATCCGTACTGCTGGCTATCGAGACGTCCGATATTATTTGCTGCGCCATTACCCGCGACGTTAAAAGTGGAAATCAGTATAAAATTCTGGCCACCAACTTACAGGGCAAGTCTTTATCAACCATCCCCGCGAAGGTGCAAACCCGCATCGAAGAGGCGTTAAACCAGCACAGTAATATTCAGGGCAGCGATTACTTTGTAAGTTATTTTACTACCCGCCGGGGCATGGAAAATGTTCTGTACGTTGCTAAAAATGAGCCGCTGGAACCGGTCCAGCATCATTTGCTATCGTTTTTTGCCAACAATATCGCGGTATCCCACGAAAACCTCAAACTACGTGAAGTGATCAGGGACTCGCAACGTGAACTCTCGTACATTATAGGTGAAGCGGTGGAGCTTCGGTCTAAGGAAACCGGTTCACATGTGCGCCGGGTAGCGCATATCAGTGCTTTACTGGCAAGACATTACGGCTTGCCCGACAACGAAGCCGAAATGATAAAACTGGCATCGCCTCTACACGACGTAGGCAAAGTCGCCATCCCGGATTTAATTTTAAACAAACCCGGCCCTCACACTAATGAAGAACGGCAGATTATGCAAACCCATGCCAAAGCCGGGTTCGATATGCTACGCAAAAGTGATAACCCGATCTTGCAGCTTGGCGCCACCATTGCCCATGAGCATCATGAATGCTGGGACGGCAGCGGTTACCCTAATGGACTGGTCAAAAATGCCATTTCGGCGGCCGGACGCATCGTGGCAGTTGCCGATGTGTTTGACGCTCTGGGCAGTAAACGTTGCTACAAAGGCTCCTGGTCTGAAACGCAAATTCGTGAATACTTCACTGAGCAACGTGGCAAAAAATTTGATCCCAGACTGGTTGATCTGTTACTGGCTAACTTTACCACTTTCGCCGCCATTCGCTGCCAATTCCCCGACCCGCAATAAGCTCTGCGGTGTATGCCGCAAACTAATCCGATGAACTGCAACACCTCAAACTAAACATACTTTATACTGACCGTTAACAATCCAGGGAAGATTGCTTTTGCTGCGGGCTCAGTCCCCGCCATGACAACAAAAAAGACGTAGAGAATAACAATGAAGCTAACGACAAAACTGCACACCCATAAGCAAAAATTAACCATATTAAGTGCTTCGGTATTGACCTCACTTTGTCTGCTCAGCGCTCCGCTGGCAGCACAAGAAGGTGATACAGAGGAAAAGTGGGAAGTGACTAACCCACCCTATCCTTTACACGATGTCACCATTAACACTACCGAAACTACCTGGTCGAGCCTGGACGTAGCACCTGATGGCGAGTACTTCCTGTTCGACATGCTCGGCGACATTTATAAAGCTGACCTCGACGGCGGCAACGCTCAGCCGTTAACCCAGGATTTCGCCTGGAATATTCACCCAGCCATATCGCCTGATGGTAGCAAGATTGCGTTTATCTCAGATCGCGGCGGCGTGTCGAATGTGTGGGTGATGGATGCCAACGGTGACAACCTGCGCCAGGTAACCAAAGAGAAAAATAACACTATCCACTCGCCTAAATGGAGCCCGGATGGCGAATATATTGTGGTAACCAAAGGCATTACCTCTACCCGCAGTATCCCGGCCGGCGAGATCTGGATTTATCACCATTCCGGCGGTAGCGGTCTGCCAATTAAAGAACGGGTATCCGGTAAACGTGAGCAAAACAACATTACCGATCCGGTGTTCTCTCACGATGGCAACTATATTTACTATACCCAGAGTACCTCTGGCGGTTACCGCTTCGATTATAACCGCGATCCGCTGGAAGGCATTTTTGCCATTACCCGCTTTGATCGCACTACCGGTGAAGAAGACCGCGTTATCTCCGGTACTGGCGGCGCCGTGGTACCAACCCCTTCGCCAGACGGTAAGTACATCGCTTTTTTACGTCGGGTGAAGTACGACACCGCGCTGTTTATTAAAGACCTTGCCACCGGTGAAGAGACCCTGCTAACTCGTGACATGGAGCGCGACATGCAGGAAGGCTTTGGCGTAGAAGGTTACTATGCCTATTTCGACTGGACACCAGACAGCAAAGCGATTGTGTACTGGGCCGGCGGCAAGTTTCATAAGCTAAATGTAAAAGACCAGTCGGTAAACACCATCGATATCGCCGTCGAAGCCAAACTGCAATATGCCGATGCATTGCGTTTTGATGTAGACGTAGCGCCGGATACCTTTAACGTAAAAATGATCCGCTGGTCGCAGAAATCGCCCGACGGTAAATCGGTGCTGTTTCAGGCGCTGGGCAAACTATACGTCAAAGATTTAAAAAGCGGCAAAGCCAGACGCCTTACCCGTCAGGATGAGCATGATGAATACTACCCACGCTATTCTGCCGACGGTAAGCGCATTATTTACACCACCTGGAACGACCAGAAGTTAGGTGATGTACGCATCGTCTCCGCCCGTGGTGGTAAGGGTAAAGTAATAACCCCTGAGCCCGGGCACTATGTAGAGCCGTCGTTTTCACCCGATGGCGAGTTAGTCACCTACCGTAAATTTACCGGCGGCTACCTGCTTGATCCCAAGTATTCGGTAGAACCGGGCTTATACGTGATGGACCTGGATAAAGGCGAGCCGAAAAAGGTCAGCAGCTCGGGCACTCAGCCCCACTTCGCTGGCGACAATGAGCGCTTGTTCTTTACCGAACGCAGTTACGATTCTCCCTATGGCGCTACCCAACTGGCCAGTGTAAACCTGCATGGCGACGACCACCGGGTGCACTTATACGGCGCCGATAAGGTAGCCGAATATCGCCTGTCTCCGGATCGTAAATGGGTTGCCTTTGTGCATCAGTTTAATACCTACGTTACGCCATACGTAGACAATGGTAAGAAAGTCACTATTGGCCCTAATATGTCTTCTCTGCCGGTTACTCAGCTATCTGATCGCGCTGGTGAATACCTTACCTGGGCGCCGGACAGTAGCAGTGTGGGCTGGTTCCATGGCCCCTACTACTTTGAGCGTAAGCTGGAAGATGCGTTTGCCTTTGCCGGTGGTAAATCGGCCGATGAACTGCCGGATCCGCTTTCTGAAGGCCTGGATTTAAGCTTCACCGCCACCAGCGACAAGCCAAGCGGTTATAAGGCGCTGGTAGGTGGTACGGTAGTCACCATGCGCGATGCCGACAACACCCGGGAAGTTATCGAGGATGGTGTGGTACTGATCCTGGATAACCGCATTGCCGCGGTAGGTAAGCGCGGCGAAGTGGATATCCCCGGCGACGCTATGCTGATTGATGCCTCAGGTAAAACCGTGCTGCCCGGCTTAGTGGATACCCACGCCCATGGCGGACAGGGCCGTAGTGAGATCATTCCGCAGCAAAACTGGATGCAGTATTCCAATCTGTCATTCGGTGTGACCACCATTCACGATCCGTCTAACGATACCACTGAGATCTTTGCAGCTTCCGAACTTCAACGTGCAGGTGAACGCGTAGCACCGCGCATCTACTCTACCGGTACCATTTTGTACGGTGCAGAAGGTATCGGCTATAAGGCACAAATTAACAACTACGACGATGCTTACTTCCATGTTCAGCGTTTGAAAGACAGCGGTGCTATCTCGGTGAAAAGCTATAATCAGCCGCGCCGGGATCAGCGTCAGCAAGTGCTTTGGGCCGCCAATAATCAGCAAATGATGGTAGTGCCGGAAGGCGGTGGTAAGTTTCAGCAAAACCTGACCATGCTGGTTGACGGCCATACCGGCCTTGAACATTCACTGCCCATTGCCCGTGGCTACGACGACCTCACCCAGCTATGGAAAGCCACCGACTTTGGTTACACACCAACCTTTGTGGTGTCTTACGGTGGACTGATGGGTGAAGAATACTGGTACGATCGCACCGAAGTGTGGAAGAACGAACGTCTGCTGCGTTATGTCCCTTCTACCAGACTGGATGCCCGTGCCATTCGCCGCCCTACCGCGCCGGATGATCAGTACAACCACGTAAATGTGGCTGAATACGCAAAAGAGCTGCGCGATAATGGCGTAAGTGTACATATTGGTGCGCACGGTCAGCGTGAAGGGTTGGCCGCTCACTGGGAAATGTGGCTGATGAATCAGGGCGGCTTTACGCCGTGGGAGGCTCTGCGAGGAGCCACCATTGATGGTGCAGCGCACCTGGGTATGGGCAAGGATCTCGGCAGCATTGAGCCGGGTAAACTGGCCGACCTGATGATCACCGACGGCGACGTGCTTAACGACATCCGCCGCAGTGAATATGTCACCTACACCGTGATTAACGGCCGCGTGTATGACGTTGCCACTATGAACGAAATGGGTAGTAAGCAAAAACGCCAGCCGTTCTTCTTTGAAGGTAACAACAAAGCCTTTATGCCGCAGCAAACGGCGACAGAAGTGGAGGCCAAGGCGCACCAGTATCACTGGAAGCATACCAACCACTAAACGCAAAAGCCGGAACAAATGTTCCGGCTTTTTCCACTTAACGCTTTAATGTGACCAAGCTAACTTAACTGGCCATCCCGTTGGCATCAAAGATTTCTATCCAGTAGCCGTCGGGATCCTTTATAAACGCCAGGTAGTTCATGCTGCCATCTTCCAGGCGTTTCTGAAATTCGACGCCCAGCTCTTCAAAGCGCTTACACGCCCCTTGCAGATCCGGTACATGAAAACCAATATGACCAAAGCCGCGGGGATCACTGTTACCGTTGTGGTAACTGGTAGTTTCGGCGCTGTCGTCCCAATTGTGCGTGAGCTCCAGCATGGCCGGACGGCCAAAAGTTTGTGCCGTACGCTTACCGTCGTCGTCGCTGATATCCGAAAAGTCCTCGCCGGTAGTGAGAAAATATAAACTAAACTTCATTTCCGGGAAGTCGAGCTTGCGCAGCAGGGTCATGCCCATCACTCGGGTGTAAAAATCCAGCGAACGCACCGGATCGGCTATCCGTAACATAGTCTGGTTAAATACAAAGCCGTCGGTGGCCGGGTCTTTTGGTTCACACAAGCCTTCGGCTTGTTCAAAGTGGCGAGACATACGATGCCCTCATTCTGATTTTGAATTGATGTATAAAACTAGGGACTAAACACAGTTTCACAACCCCATTGGTCGCGCGATGATGACATTTCGCAGCTAGTTTGCGCGGTTAGCAGGAAAAGGCTCTAGCAGAGCTTCAACCAATTCGGTTAACGCCTGTTGCACGGTAATGCTGTCGCTGGCCTCTAACTCTGCACTGCCTGCAGCGCTGTAGATAAACTCACCGTCTTGTATTACCTCAATTTGCAGATTCTGGTATTCGGTAACCTGCTCGCCCACCGGTACACTAAAAATACTTCCCAGTGAAATACCACCAGAGCGGCCAAATATACCGGTGCCAAGCCCGATACTGACCGACGAGCCCCCCTCTTCCACCCGACTGGAAGGGAAAAAGCCGACTTTAATATCGGCATCTTCTTCGCCTGCGGCGGTCAGCCCCTTGCCTTGCAACACGGTAGTGATGGTCGATGCCATATGCTGCTCCAGGGTGGGGTTAACTGAGTTAAGCGGTGGCTGAACATAAAAGGTTTTCAGCGTGGCGAAGTTAGTTTCTTCGCGCATTTTGATTTGTGGTTTATTGCTGGCACAGCCGGCTAGCCAGGCGCAAAATAAAAACACCAGCACTACCCGGAAAGGGAAAGACCTGCGAGCCTTATTGTTATTCATCGTGATAACCATTGAGTTTAGTTACCTTTTTAACGCCGATAACGGGGTGTTCGGATCGTTTTAGCGGGAAAATAAGGCCAACCAGGAGGGCAAGCCCTCCTGATCAGCACCAGACAAATTACCGGTTACGGCCATACTGCTCGTGGGAAGATACCCAGTCGGAACTGGAGATCGCCGAGGCCAGTGAAATTTCACCTGCCAGGGCCACTGCGCCGACAATTTCGGCAAACTTATACACTTTATCCCGGCCATAACAGCCCAGTAACTCCAGACACTCGCGCTGGGTACCAATGCCGGTACCGCCACCATAGGTAGCCACAATCAGCGAAGGAATAGTCAGGGAGATATATAAATCGCCCTCCTCTGTCAGCTCAGAATACATGATACCAGCGGAGGATTCCGACACGTTGGCCACGTCCTGTCCGGTAGCAATAAACATGGCAGTAATGCCATTAGGCGAATGCAAGCCGGTATTATTCACCCCGGATAAAAACGAACCAACGCCCGCTACCCGGCCGTGATAATCAATCTGTTTAGGATCCACCCGCATAACCGACAGCAAATGCTCGCGCTTAATGGTCGCCTCGGCAATCACCCGTTTACCCCGGGTACGCATAATATTAATTTGCGATGCTTTTTTATCGGTAGCGAAGTTCGACTCCAGATAAAAGTTTTCAATGCCTTCATAATGATCGAGGATCCAGCCACAGGCGGCAAATGTAGCACGCCCCACCATGTTCTGCCCGGCCGCATCACCGGTTCGGTAATTGAAGCGCAAAAAGGCAAACTTGGTCGACAGAAAACTATCAATATAAGTGAGTTTGGCAATGGACGACGTGGCTTCTGCTTCCTCACGGATTTTATCGATATTCTGGTTTACCCACGCAACGAAATCCCGCGCGCCGCGAGCATCAGAAAATACAAACACCGGAGCGCGCTGCATGGCATCATCCACCACAGTGGATTTAATCCCGCCACTCATATTAAGCAATTTCATACCGCGATTATAAGAGGCCACCAGCGTGCCTTCGGTAGTGGCCAGCGGGATCAGAAAATCCCCCTTAGCATGTTCGCCATCGATGGTTACAGGCCCGGCAACACCAATGGGCACCTGCGCCACGCCAATGAAATGCTCCACGTTGCCACGCAGGGTGTTGGGGTCAATAGAGTACTGGCCAACATGGTGAATATTGGCGCCCGAGAAGTTTTCAAAGAACTTCTGGCGTTTTTCAATAATTCCCGGTGAGTAATCATCGTGGGGGTCGCGGGGGATATGCCCTTCGGCGAGATTGGGCGCCGACACGTTATCTTCCACACTGAATTTAAGTTTGCCGAAAGGTGATGCCCTGAACACCAGCTCGATAGTATGCTTTTCCGGGCTCACCGGCAGGGTTTTATTAAGGTAAACCGTAATGGCCTGCTTAAGTTCAAAAGGCACTTCACCGCTTTCATTCAGCTCTGTCATCGACATGATTTGCTCGGGACCAACTTGTAGCGTGACGTTTTCAGGTGCAATAACCTCCCCGTTAATGGAAATGCTATCTACCTGTTTGAGCACGGCATCTTTGAGTCGGTTTTTAAGCATAAACTGCAAACCATCTTCAGTTTGCGTCAGGCTCCCATGGGTGTACAACTGACGGAGCAAAATACTGGGTATAAACATAACTACGGCTTCCTTGGCAAAACATACATCAAGTGTAGAACTTTCTTTGCTAACCACAATATATTAACAAACTGCATTAGGAAAGCCGCCGTCAGCACTCCTTTGACCTGCAACAACTGTCAGACCAGTGTTTCTATGACTAACACAAATGAGACATGTACCTTCATTTTGAGACACCAGTCGGCGATCGTCCCCTCAAAAAGCGCACCAGGCCTGACCTTGACCGTCAATCACAGCTTTCAGGCATAAGGTTGAAACATCAACCTACAGCAGGAATGGACGCCATGCACAGCCAAACATTATTTCGCCACCAGGCCGTCGTTTCACAGCAGCAAAAAATCGATGGAGCAATATTACTCAAACCCAGACTGCCCACACTTATGATTACCGTGCTGCTGTGTAGCTGGTTAATTGGTGTCATGAGCTGGCTACTGGCAGGCCGCTACACTTATACCCAAACTGTTACAGGTTGGCTGGAACCCGCCCGCGGCATTACGCCGGTTTACGGGCCGGCATCCGGCGCTATTGTTAGCGAAGTACTGGTTAGCGAAAACACACGGGTACAAAAAGGCACACCGCTGATCAGGCTAAGCCGTGACGCTATTTTACATAACGGCCAGAGTATTAATGACGCCCTTATTAAAGAGCTCGACACTCAGATTGAACGTCTGCAAAACCAGTACAGGATTACCCAAAAAGGTTTCACGACTCAACAGCAACGCCTGACTAAAGCGACCCAAAGACTCACTGAGGATCGCTCTCGCCTCGCCGCAATGCGCGTGTTGCTGGATGACAAAATGGCCTTACTGGATAAGCAAATTCAGTCGTTCACCGAATTAGCCCAACAGGGATTTTCCAGCCGCCAGCAATTACAAACCTTAAAAACCCAGCGAATTGACGAAACCTACCAGCGTCAGAATCTTGAGCGTGAATGGATTGCCACTTTACAGGCCATTGAAGACAACCAGTTTGCCAGCAATGAAGCGGAGCACTCACATCAGTTGCAACTGCTGAATATAGAGAACCAAATCAGCGAGCTGCAAAAAAGTCTCGATCAGCAATACAGTCAGCAGGAAATCATTATTACCGCGTCGACAGATGGCCGGGTAACCAACCTCAATGCCAGGCCAGGTCAGCGCGCCCAAAGTAATGTACCTCTGCTTTCGCTGATGCCATTTAACGCTGAGGTTTCTGCGCAACTGTTAATCCCGGTTGCCGCGGCGGGGCAGATATCCCCGGGGCAATCCATCAGTTTACGCTACGATGCCTTTCCGCATACCCAGTTTGGCACCTATCAGGCCACCATCGATTCGGTATCCGCTCACCTGTTACTGCCACAGGAAGTAGCGCAGAAACCACTGTCTATAAACACTCCGGTGTATCTGGCCAAGGCGACGCTGCAAGCCACCAGCATTGAACATTTCAACAAACGTATTGCCCTGCGAGCCGGCATGACCTTTGCCGCTGAAATAGCCATTCGCGAACGCAATCTGATGCAATGGTTATTCGAGCCACTCTATGAACTGCATGGAGGTGTGCTATGAGCACCGCCACACTGTTCAAGCTACCCTTGCAGCTCGGCTGGCGCCGCTCCACGCCGCAGATATTGCAAGCCGAGAACGCCGAATGCGGACTGGCCTGTATCGCCATGGTAGCGGGCTATTACGGGCTCAATGTAGACCTGGCCAGGCTACGCAGCTTACGCGCCTTCAGCCAGCAGGGCGCTAACCTAAAACAGCTGATTGATTTTGCTCACTCACTGAATCTCAACAGCCGGGCCTTAAAGCTGGAGCCAGAAGATATGGCCGACCTGCAGCTGCCCTGTATTTTGCACTGGAACATGCAACACTTTGTTGTGTTAACCAGAGTGACCAGCAAAGGTGTTGAAATCCAGGATCCAGCATGTGGCAAACGCCACCTAAGCTGGCAACAGGTCAATGATGCTTTTACTGGTATTGCCCTGGAGCTTCAGCCGGGCAATGACTTTACGCCACAAAACCTGCGCCAGCCATTAAAACTCAGCCAGTTATGGCAACGTATCGTGGGTATCAAGCGTTCTTTGTTGGTATTGTTTATTTTGTCATTACTGCTGCAGTGTTTTGCGCTGGCGTCGCCCTATTACATGCAACTGGTTATCGACTCAGTGATAGTCAATAACGATGCTTCGCTGCTCAATGTGCTGTTTCTGGGCTTCTTTCTGCTAATTGTGGTGGAAGCAATCACCAATCTTACCCGCCAGACTGCCGGCATTGCTATGTCCGGGCACCTTGCCCAGCAACTCTCGGTGAATGTCTTTACTCATTTGATACGCCTGCCATTCAGTTACTTTTCCCAGCGTCATATCGGCGACATGGTAGCTCGTTTTGGCAGCTTGCAGGAAGTCAGACGCTTTATCAGTCAGGGGATCGTCGCGCTCATTTTAGACTCGCTGATCATGCTGTGCACACTGGTTTTAATGGCGTTGTATAGCCTCAAGCTGATGCTGGTTGTGGTGGGCATTGCAGTGTTGTTTCTCGCCTTGCGGTTAATTTTGCTTGGCCCGGTGCAGCGTTTACAACAAGAAAGAATTGCCTGTGCCGCGAAGGAAAACAGCCACTTTATTGAGACGCTGAGAGGCATTCAGTCAATCAGAATGCTCAGGCTCGAATCCTTCCGGTTACATGGCTGGCAGCATTTACTGACCGATACGCTCAACCGTGATATTCGCTTACGCCGCTGGGAAATGGGGTTCAGTATCGTACACCTGCTATTGTTTGGTATTGAAAACCTGCTGGTGGTTTATCTGGCTGCCACACTGGTGATGGAGCAGGCCTTTACGGTTGGAATGCTCTACGCATTTACCAGTTACAAGAACCGCTTTAATTCAGCCATCAACGGATTACTCGAGCAGTTACTCCAGTGGCGCTTATTGCGCGTACACCTCGACAGACTGGCGGACATTGTGCAAACGCCGGTAGACTTTGCCTCACTGGCTCCTGTTTCTTGCTGTGCGCCAGCCCATGTACCTGTGGCGCACAAACTGACGATTGAGGATTTAAGCTTTGCCTACCAGGGCCAACCGCCACTGTTCGAAGGATTAAATCTAGAAGTATTACCAGGCCAGATGGTGGTAATTACCGGTGTGAGCGGCAGCGGCAAGTCCAGCCTGGCTAAATGCCTGACCGGCCTGTTTCCTGCCACGTCGGGGCAGATCCTGATTGACGATAAGCCGCTCAACAGCCGCGACCCAGGCCAGCGGATCAGCGCTGTTATGCAGGATGATGTGTGTCTGTCTGGCACCGTTATCGACAATGTCAGTGGCTTTCAGCAACACATCGACATGCCGCGGTTAATAGAGTGCTGCCAACTGGCCAATCTGCACGACACTATCACCAGGCTACCCATGCAGTATTACACCCTGCTGCAGGAAGGCGGCACCAATTTTAGTGGCGGCCAGCGCCAGCGCCTGTTTCTCGCCCGGGCGCTGTATCAGCGTCCGGCTCTGCTGTTACTCGATGAGGCAAGCAGCCACCTTGATGCCAACAGTGAAAAGCTCATCAATCAGCACCTTTCCCGATTACCCATGACCCGGGTGGTTATTGCCCATCGGCGCGAAACCATTCAAATGGCCCATCAGCGGTATCACCTGGCAGGCGGCCAGCTGACGGAAGTAGCCATCAATTATACGCCTGATTTACCAACCCCCACTCAACAAGGAGATCATCATGTTTGATCAAGAGTTATTAAGCCCTGAACATTTGGAACAGCTGTCTAAACGTGAACTTCAGGTAGCGCATAAAATTATCGAAGGCTTACCGAACAAAACCATTGCCTCGCAATTGTTTATCAGTGAGCGAACGGTGAAATTTCACTGCGCTAATATTTACCGCAAGCTGGAAATCCGTAACCGGGCAGCGTTAATGGCCCGCTATTTCAGAACTTTGTACACGCAAATCCCTACGGTGTAAGCCGAATGTGGCAAGTAAAGCCTGGCCGGTACAGACGTACCGGCCGGTTTGTAGGTTTGGAATTAAAGAATGAAGCGGCTTAAGCTAACACGTGAATTAGCTTTTATCAGATCGATAACTTTCAATCGTTGCCGTTTGATATTGCCTGGGCAAATATTGCTTCAAGCGGAGATAAATCTAAATTGACACCTGCAATATTTGCATCTATCCAGTGTTTTTGAGATATCCGAGGCCAGGAAACATCGCAACCCAACGAAAAAAGCAATTCCTCGAAGAAGAAGCGCTGAACCCGGCCGTTACCTTCTCTGAATGGGTGAAGTAAGTTTATCTCACAAAATAAGTCGGCAACTTTGGATATCAATGCTTGTTGCGTTTCCATAAGCTCAAGGTTTGGAATGGTGCTGAATAGCTTATTTGCTTCTGGCTCGATGCGTGACCATGTACAAAATCGAGTCTCGCCTTTTGCGATATCAACATCTCTTATTCTACCTGCCCACTCATAGATATCCTGGAAAAGGTGATAATGGAGGTGATGGAGTGTGAAATCAGTTATTACAAGCTGCGGCGCTTGGTAGGTTCTGAAGCGCTCTGCGGTGAATTCGGCTTCTGCTTCCGCTAATATTTTTGCGTCACGAATACCAAGAAGATTGATCAGAACATCGGAACCGGGGTAACAGTATCGGTCCTGCGTCACCCCGTACTTATCGCGCATACTTCCGTTTTAAATCAGCAATGGTCTGCCGGTCATTACTTTTTTTTAAAGTAAGTCCTTCATAGCTCAGGCTTACTTCGAAGTTGTTCATATTCGGAGTAAACCGACCTTTTCGGCTGTTGCCAGTCTTTGAAACAGTATTTTTCATATACCCTCCAGTCCTGTTGTAATTTTACCCTATCACGCAATAAATAGCCATTTTACGCAAGCTGAACAACCTGACGAAAATGTAATGAAAATAGGCGATATTGCTTACTATTAGTCACTTTAAAATGTGACCAAACTGGGGAGGTCTTTCAGAACCTTGTACACGCAAATCCCTACGGTGTAGGCGGGAATGTGGCAAGTAAAGCCTGGCCGGTACAGACGTACCGGCCGGTTTGTAGGTTTGGACTTAGAGGATAAAGCGGCTTAAGTCTTCGTTATCCACTAAGGTTTCAAGGTGCTGATTCACGTAATCGGCATCAATGATGTAGGTTTCGCCCTGTTTTTCAGATGCATCGTAAGAGATATCTTCCATCAAACGTTCCAGCACTGTGTGCAGTCGGCGGGCGCCGATATTTTCGGTTTTCTCATTCACCTGCCAGGCCGCCTCGGCAATACGCTGAATACCACTTTCGGCAAACTCAACGGTGACGCCTTCGGTTTTCATCAGCTCAATGTACTGCTCAGTAAGCGATGCATTAGGCTCGGTAAGAATACGTTTAAAGTCTTCAACTTTAAGCGCTGAGAGTTCAACACGAATAGGCAGACGGCCCTGTAATTCAGGGATCAGATCCGACGGTTTGCTCATCTGGAAGGCACCGGATGCCACAAACAGAATATGGTCAGTTTTGATCATACCGTGCTTGGTAGACACCGTAGAACCTTCTACCAGTGGCAGTAAGTCACGTTGCACACCTTCGCGGGAAACGTCGGCCGAATTGGCACCTTCGCGTTTACAGATCTTATCGATTTCATCCACAAATACGATGCCGTGTTGCTCCACCGCTTCGAGGGCTTTTTCCTTAAGATCTTCTTTGTTAACCAAACGCGCGGCTTCTTCTTCAATCAGCACTTTCATGGCATCTTTGATGCGCATTTTCTTTTTCTTCTTCTGCGACCCCGAAGAAGACAGGTTCTCAAACATTCCCTGCAGTTGATTGGTCATTTCTTCCATGCCCGGCGGTGCCATAATTTCTACACCAATTTGCTGCTGGGCAACGTCGATTTCGATTTCTTTGTCATCCAAAGTGCCTTCACGCAGCTTTTTGCGGAAAGACTGACGGGTACCGCGGTCTTCCGAACGCTCTTTTTCACCCCAGGCATTTTCGGCAGGCGGAATGAGGATATCCAGAATCCGCTCTTCAGCGGCTTCCTCAGCGCGGTAGCGCACCTTTTCCATTTCCTGCTCTTTGGTCATTTTTACCGCAATGTCAGCCAGGTCGCGAATAATGGTTTCGACTTCCTTACCCACATAACCTACTTCGGTAAATTTAGTCGCCTCAACCTTAATAAACGGCGCATTCGCCAGCTTGGCCAAACGACGGGCAATTTCGGTTTTACCCACACCCGTTGGACCAATCATTAAAATGTTTTTCGGGGTGACTTCCTGGCGCAGTTCTGGCTTTAACTGCATGCGGCGCCAGCGGTTACGCAGTGCAATGGCAACCGCGCGCTTAGCGCTTTGCTGACCAATAATATGACGGTCCAGTTCATGGACAATTTCTCTTGGTGTCATTTCAGACATAATTAACCCTTATGTAAAACTGACGGTAGTCAGTATGGCAGCCGCGCTCAGGCCACTGCCAACACAATTCATTTAGTAATCGAGTACTTCAACCGTTTGATTATGGTTGGTGAACACACAAATGTCGCCAGCAATTGATAAACTTTGGGTGGCAATTTCGTGTGCCGTTAACTGCGTATTATTCAATAACGCTGTAGCCGCTGCCTGGGCATAGTTACCACCCGAACCGATGGCAATCAAATCCTGCTCTGGCTGCACCACATCGCCGTTACCGGTAATAATGAACGAAGCGGTTTCATCGGCGACGGCCAGCAAGGCTTCCAGACGCCGTAACATACGATCGGTACGCCAGTCTTTAGCCAGCTCTACTGCCGCTTTGGTCAGGTGACCCTGGTGCAGTTCCAGTTTGGCTTCAAAGCGTTCAAACAAGGTAAACGCATCGGCGGTTCCACCGGCAAAACCGGCTAATACTTTATTTTGATACAGGCGGCGTACTTTACGGGCATTGCCTTTCATTACGGTATTGCCCAATGACACCTGGCCATCACCGGCCATGACAACCTGATTATCTCGTCTGACTGATACTATTGTAGTCACGTTTACTCCACTGTAGTGGTTTGGCACAGCATTCCGCCGGGCGGTCTGTGCGTTGACAATGAGTAGTAGGTGGGGGAGCCTGACGATTTTTCAAGACTTAAAAGATGAATATACGCAGGCGTTTGTAGCGAGCATTAAAAAAGCCGGCTACTGCCGGCTTCCGATTATTTACAAATTCCAGAACCAAATCTGACAGGTGGTAATATTCACTTTGCGCAGTGCGTGTTTGGCACGCTCAGCGTCCCGCTTAGCATCAAAGGGGCCAAGGATCACACGGAACCATTCGCCATTGGCGCCATCGCTATGCCGGATCTGCGCTTCCAGCCCCTGAAACGCAATTTTAGCGCGCATTTCATCGGCTTGGGCGCGGGTTCTGAACGAGGCACACTGCATCAGGTAACGCTTGTCGGATTTTTCCTGCTCGGCCACTTCAACTTCTACCTCGTAACCCGGCAGTGATTTAATGTATTCCCACTCTTCCTCTGGCAGTTCGGGTAGTTCATCTTCGATAGGCGCAGGCTCTACCGTAAGCGGCTGAGCGGTATCAGGATCGGCATTATCTTTAATTGACCACAAGAACCAGGCAAAGCCCAGTAACAAAGCCACCACAACGGCCACCGTTACCCAGGGTACAGTTACCTGTGGCTCCTGCTGGTTGCGACCTCGTCTGGCGGTGTTTTTGCTTTTTGTTTTCTTAGTATTTTTCTTTTGTGGCGCACGTCCACGAGAAACGTAATCGCGTTGAGACATAATGCTGTGTCGATTTTCCTGTGTGGATGATTGTAATTATCTGCAGGCAGTGTACCTGCTCTTTAGCAAAAATGCTGCTTTAAAGTGTGGTTAACGCTGAAAGTTTACCAGTAACCACACTTAACTCAGATCGACCGGGTCAATATCCAGGCTCCAGCGTACCTTGCTTGCCAAAGGCAACGCTTCTACCTCCTGCAGGTGATGTTTTAGCCAGCTATGTAGCGCTGCACGTTGCTGACTCTGCAAAACCAGCATGTAGCGAAAACGCCCCTGGCGCTTCTCAATCAAACACGGCAACGGCCCGATGAACTGCCCTTTGGCGGCATTTACACTGGGACGATAACATTCGCGTATTTGCTGTAACAGGTTGGCGGCGAGTCCGGCCTCGCGGGCTTCGGCGCGGAAAATGGCCTGACTGCTATACGGCGGCAAAGCGCCCAGCTTACGCTCCTGTAATGCCTGACAAGCAAAATGCGCAAAGCCGTTATTAATAAGATCCTGTAACAGTGGGTGACCGGGGTTATCGGTTTGCAGCCACATCTCGCCCGGTTTACTGGCGCGCCCAGCACGACCTGCCAGTTGGGTAATCAACTGCGCGAGCTTTTCCGCCGCACGAAAGTCGGCCGAGAATAACGCCCCGTCACAGTCGAGCACCACTACTAAGGTTACATGCGGAAAATGATGCCCCTTCGACAGAATTTGCGTGCCCACCAGCAACTGATATTTGCGCGCATTGATTTCATCGAGACGGGTGATGAGCTTGTCTTTGCCTTTTACCGCATCGCTGTCAATTCTGACTTGCTTTATATCCGGGAATAACTGCCCCAGCCCCTGTTCGAGCTGCTCGGTACCAATGCCAGAGGTTTGCAGGTCGAGACTGTGACACTCACTGCACTGCTCGGGCATTCTCCGGCTCGCACCACAATGATGGCACTGCAGCCGGCCCTGGGACTTATGATAGGTAAAAGGCCGCTCACAGCTTTTGCAATCGACCGTTTGGCCACAATGATGACACAGCACAGCCGGAGCAAAGCCGCGACGGTTTAAAAACACTAACACCTGATTACCTTGCTGCAGATGGCTGCGCATAATGCTTATCAGGCCCTGCGCAATGCCGGCGTGCAGCGGTTGATCGCGAGAGTCGAGCACCTTTAACTGGGTGTGACTGGCGCCGCCGGCGCGCTGACTCAGGGTTAAATGGGTGTAACGCTTATTCAGTGCATTATTCAGGCTTTCCAGCGACGGCGTGGCACTGCCCAGAATCAAAGGTACGTTTTCGGTATGAGCGCGTTTTACCGCCAGGTCGCGGGCGTGGTAACGCAGGCCATCCTGCTGCTTAAATGACTCATCATGCTCTTCATCCACAATGATCATGCCTGGTCGTTTGAGCGGCGTAAAAATAGCCGAGCGGGTACCAATGATAATCCCCAACTCTCCGCGTCGCGCCTGTTGCCAGACTTTTACCCGGGCCAGATCTGTCATTTGTGAGTGCAACACGCCAACGTTAATACCAAAGCGACGTTCAAAGCGCCCCACCGTTTGCGGTGTCAGACCTATTTCAGGCACCAGAATCAGCACCTGCCTGCCCTGTTTAAGCACCGGCTCAATCACCTGCAAGTACACTTCGGTTTTACCACTGCCGGTAACACCGTCGAGTAAAAATGGCACAAAGTGGCTGGCTTGCTGGTTAATAGCAGCGATCGCTACGCCCTGCTCGGTAGAGGCGGTAGGCGGTGTTTGCTGTAGATTGAATGACGCCCAGTCCTGCTTTTCAGTCAGGCGGATACTGGTTTGAGTGGTCAGGGCTTTCTCTTCCAGCGCCTTTAGCACCACATTTGAGAATTTAGTTTTGATTTCTTCGGTCGCCAGCGGCCCCTGCGCCAGTAACGCGATGCATTCGAGCTGCTTTTTGCCTCGTAAAGTAGGCGTTTGCGCTTCGGCTTGTCCGGCGTCAGTTAACGTTAATGCCGGAACGCTGTCACTCAACGCCCCGCCTTTGCGTAACCGCGTGGGCATCACCGTCGCCCAGACCTCACCAATAGGATGATGATAATAAGTGGCCAGCCACTGGGTTAACGCCTGTAGGGTTGCATCAAACAGCGGTTGCTCATCAAGGACTTCGGTTACCGCTTTTAGTTTAACCTCAGACTCGGTATCGTCGACCGGGTCGTCATAACTTGCCGTCACTACCCCAATTAACTGGCGGCGACCAAAGGGCACGCTCACCCGCACACCCGGCTGCAGCTTTTGCTCGCTGGTGTAACTAAAGGTTTGTCGCAGTGGTACCGGAACGGCTACATCAATGATTGGCATAGTGAATTTTGAACAACAGACATTATCAGGCTGATTTTAATTAGCGGTTATCCTAACATGCGGATAGCAAAGTATTGCACGAAAATACTTGATTGATTATTCGGCATCCATTAATATGCGCCGCTCTAAAAAGCAGGCGGTATGTTGCCTGTAGTGAAAATTAGTCACGTATGGTGGCCAACTTCGGGTTGGTTAGCGATGCGGCCTTATTTTGAGGTAATCCCATGAAACAAGATATCCACCCTAAATACGAAGAAATTACTGCTAACTGTTCTTGCGGTAATGAAATCAAAGTTCGTTCAACACTGGGCAAAGACATCAACCTGGACGTATGTTCAGCTTGTCACCCTTTCTACACTGGTAAGCAACGTAACGTTGACACCGGTGGTCGTGTTGACCGCTTCAAGAAGCGTTTTGGCGCACTGGGCAAAAAATAAGTCCTGTCTTGAAGAAAAAGCGCCTTTACGGCGCTTTTTTTATGCCTGTTTTTTACCATTATGTTAATTGATTAGGGTAATGGTAAAGCCAATTTCCATAAGTAAAACAAATTACGATTATTTCTTCGGCAACGTGGCGTTCAAAGCCTGTTCGCGTTATGTTAGATATCATTCACAAGTTTGTAAGGTACTATCACTTTTTCAGTTGATAGATACCATGCCATATGACATGCGCTGTGATACAGTTCGCCTATAATAACAATAACCTAGCGACTGGCTTACAAGATAAAAATTACAGGACTTACAAAAATGTCAGATTTTCGCCAACGTGCCCTCGACTACCACGCAAAACCTACGCCGGGCAAGATCCGCGTAGAGCTCTCCAAACCGGCAGAAAGTGTTGATGATCTCGCCCTGGCTTATAGCCCCGGCGTAGCGGAACCCTGCCGCGAAATTGCAGAAGATCCAAACGCTGCTTATACCTACACCGGTAAAGGCAATATGGTTGCTGTTATCAGTAATGGTACCGCAATCCTCGGCCTCGGTAACCTCGGTCCACTGGCCTCCAAGCCCGTAATGGAAGGTAAAGCGCTATTATTCAAACGCTTCGCCGGCCTTGATTCAATTGATATCGAGGTAAAACACCGTACCACTGAAGAGTTCATTAATACGGTAGCCAATATCGCCGACACCTTTGGTGGCATTAACCTGGAAGATATTAAGGCGCCTGAATGCTTTGAAATTGAGCAGGAGCTGATCAAGCGCTGTAAGATCCCGGTGTTCCATGATGACCAACACGGCACTGCGATTGTGACAGCCGCCGGTATGCTTAACGCACTGGAAATTCAGGGCAAAGAAATCGGTGATGCTAAAATTGTTTGTATGGGTGCCGGCGCCGCTGCCGTTGCCTGTATGGAATTACTCATTAAATGTGGTGCCCAGCGTGAGCGCATTTATATGCTCGACCGCAAAGGGGTTATCCATACCCGCCGTGACGATCTCACGCCACATAAGATGCTGTTTGCCAACAACACCGACAAACGCACGCTGGAAGACGTAATGGACGGCGCAGATATTTTTGTGGGTGTATCCGGCCCGGATTTACTGCCCCCCGAAGCGCTCGAGCTGATGGCACCAAACCCTGTGGTATTTGCCTGCTCTAACCCGGATCCGGAAATAAAACCTGAAGTGGCGCTGGCAACCCGTTCTGATTTAATTATGGCGACCGGTCGCTCGGACTACCCTAACCAGGTTAACAATGTATTGTGCTTCCCGTTTATTTTCCGTGGTGCACTGGATGTTCGGGCTACTGCCATTAACGATGAAATGAAAGTCGCTGCGGTAGAAGCGCTGCGTTCGGTATCCAAAGAACCGGTACCTGAATCGGTATTAAAAGCCAGTAACGTGGATAGCCTGACCTTTGGTAAGGATTACATTATTCCTAAACCCATGGATCCTCGCCTGTGTAGCCGAATCGCCAGAGCCGTTGCTCAGGCCGCGATCGACTCAGGCGTAGCGCGCCTTGAAGTGATGCCGGATTATAAATAATACCAATCCAAACGCATTATCAGGCCACCTTTCGAGGTGGCCTTTTTGTTTCAATTACTATTACACTTCACGCAACTGACTGGGCGTTTGCCCGGTCCAGCGCTTCACCGCACGACGGAAATTAGTAATATCCGTAAAGGCCATTTTCAATGCGCTTTGCTCATTGTTGAGTTTCTGCACCTGCAAATAGTAGATGGCCTGCTGACGTCGAATATCATCGTGTAACAAACTAAAGGTAGTGTCGTGATCCGCCAGTTTACGCTTGAGTGACGCCGGGCTTAAGCCGAGTTCGCCAGCAATGGCCGGTAAGGTAGCGTTGCTGTTGCGGCGCAGGTGATAGCGCACGGCATCAAGCAAAGTTACGCGGTACTCCCGCTGTTCCAGAAAGCGACGCAGGGCAAACTGCTTAAACATTCGATTAGGCTGTAAACATGGCGTTGCCAGCTCTGCTCTGGCCACTTTAATGGTAAAGAAGGGCTGCTCGAAAGACAGCCGGAACCCCAGCCCTTCTTCGTATTCCTGGATCTGCCGAGGACGCGCGAAGGGAAAAGAAAAGTGCAGCGCCAGACGCTTACCGGTGCAATGTCGGGCCAGAGCTACCAACGCTGCACAGTAGGCCTCGGCCATAAAGCGAAACTGTTTACCGCTGCCCATGGCATCCTGCAGAACCAGTAGTATATCGTCGCCCTCGTCATAGCGAAAAGCGGAAACAAAAGGATAAAGGCGGGTCTGAAAAGAAGGCAGTGCGCGCAAGCATTCACCAAAATTCCGCGCATGGGTAAAATATGGCAGCGCATCATTAACAAAAGCCGACACTAAGTGATGGCCAAACTGAAAGGCCAGGTCGAAGCCTTTGTAATGTTGAGCAGCGTTGCTGCAAAGACGTTGCAGCTGATTACAGCTTAATGGCTTTGCAGTTAGTAAGTCTTCACTAAATATTCCTGTTCCTCGCAACAGCTTTTGCTCAGGGGCACCACGGGCGACGGCCACCTGCACCAGGCTTTGGGCAAGCTGTCTGGCTGGCAGGGCTTTATCGGTACGGGTAAGCAAAGCGTTGTAGGTCATCAGGCTGCCTGCCGGGAAGTCTCATCTAACTGACGATTCAGGCCTGCCATCATTTCAGCCAGGGTTACCTGCTGTTGTAGCTGGGCACTGACACTGCGCACAGAGTGAAAAATCGCGGTGGTCTGGCCGCCGCTTCTGAATGCCACGTTACGAATGCTGCACTCTAGCTGAAGGGCAAACTCGCGGGCCTCATCGGCGGCAATTTCCGGCATCAGGATAACAAACCGGTCGCCGGCATAGCGACAAGCCAGGTCTACGGCTCTGAGGTTCATCACGATTAACTGAGAAATTTCTTTTAAAAAGCGATCTCCTTCGGCATGGCCATAGCGCAGATTGAACTGCGAAAAATCGTTAATATCCAGTACCACAACGGCAGCATTAACGCCCTGCTCCTGTAACTCCATGGCTCTGGCTCGCCAGTAGTCGGCCCGGTAAAGTTGGGTGATGACATCGATTTGATCGTGGGCGCGATACCACATTTCGCGGCGTTGCAGCTGTTTGTTGAGCGCCAGCTGTTCCTGATGCCACCAGTACAACGCCATGCTCATCACAATCATGCCCATCGCAGCCGGAATAGACTCCACCACACTGAGCCAATGGGCCGCGTCGCTGTAAAAGGTGAATTCATCAAACACATCGAGCATGGCCGAGAAGTTAAAAAAGGACAGACCCGCCACCAGCAGCGCAGTGACCTTGCCCGGTGGGCGGCTGATCATCACCGCAGTTATCCAGCACAAAGTGAGCAGGCAGATACTGCCCTCGCCCACCACATCCAGCCACTCAACTTCGGCGATATCTTTCAACTGGCCATTGGTAACGCATAATGTTAATGCCAGCCCTAATACCAGCATTACAAATGCCAGTAAGCCCCGGTGACGTGTTAATAAACTAAAATCCATCATCTTTTCCGCATGTAAAAACGTGTTTACCTGCGCCTATTGTTAATTGAGACGCCGGTAATCTTAGGGGTCATTCTGGCTCAGGAATATGACACTGGTGTGATGTAGTTGCTCTTTTGTTCCGTTTTATGTTCATTTTTTCACTAATAAACAAAGGGTTGCACGGGGGTCATTTTGGCTCACCGAGTTTTAAAAAAGCGCTTTTTCGGCTGTTTCCGGCTATTTTTCAGGCAACTACGCCCCACGCCGTCATCGATTTGTCATTTTTGCTTTCTACGGTAGCCGCCAACACATACCCACAACTTAAGAGAACACTCATGAAAAATCGTATTTCCAGCCTGGCGTTGGCTGTCAGTACCGTTTGTTGCTCATTTGCTTCGGTAGCAGCGGATAATGCCGGCTTAATTGGCCAGTTGACCAACAGCAGTCAGGACCGCGTTTTTGCCGGGGCAAAAATTGAAATTACCGAGCTGGGTCAGGAAACCTTTTCCCGCCGTGATGGCACTTTTCGTTTTAATAATCTGCCTGCCGGTAACTACACCCTGGTCGTGACTTATCTGGGCGCGGAGCCAGTTTCTCGCCAGATTACTCTTACCGAAGGTGAAAACATTACGCCAGTCATTACTCTGGAAGGCGCTAATGAATCACTTGAAGAAGTGATGGTACGCGGTCAGCGTGGCGGCCAGGCCAGCGCCATTAATCAGCAGCGTATGGCTGATAACATTAAATCCATCGTTTCAGCCGATGCCATTGGCCAGTTCCCGGATCAGAACGCCGCCGAATCACTGCAACGCCTGCCTGGTTTGTCTATCGAACGCGACCAGGGTGAAGGCCGCTTCGTGGGGATCCGTGGTATCGATCCTAACCTTAATAACGTGACCATCAACGGTCTTAACGTACCTTCTCCGGAGGGCGGCGTTCGCTCAGTTGCTCTGGACGTGATCCCATCTGAGCTCATCCAGACTCTGGAAGTGTCTAAGTCTGTTACATCGGATATGGACGGCGACGCGATTGGTGGCTCGGTAGAAGTGAAATCGGTCAGTGCCTTTGACCGTAAAGGCCAGACTGCCAGTTTATCGGGCCAGCTGAGCCAGAACGAATTGCGTGATGAGATGAGCCCGAAACTTTCCGGTACCTACACCAATCTTTGGAACGATACTTTTGGTGTGGCAGCAGCTTTATCTTATTTCAAACGGGATTTTGGTTCAGACAACATTGAGTCCAACGCGGATGACGAAATTGAGCAACGTCATTACACCATTACCCGTGAGCGCTTAGGGGCTGCGGTTAACCTGGACTACCGCCCTGATTTCAACAACTCATACTTTCTGCGCACCCTGTACAGTGAATTCTCTGACGAAGAGTATCGTCAGCGCAATACCTTTGTGTTTGACGGTGAAGACTCTGAGGTGGAGCGTGAGTCAAAAGATCGTTATGAAGAACAGTCTATCCTGACCATTGCTGCCGGCGGTGAGCATGTGCGAGGCGAATGGACTTTCGATTATCAGCTCGGTTACGCCAAGTCTGATGAAGATGAGCCGGATGCCCTTTACTACACCTTTATCACCGAAGACGACAGTATCGGGGGTGATATGGAGCGGGTAATCCCCAGCATTACCTACGCCGACTCGGTGAATGACTTCAATAACTACGAGGTCGACGAAATCAGCTTTGAGGATAACTACGCGAAGGATACTGAAAACAGTATTAAAGCTAACCTGAGCAAAACCTTTGCCGAAGCCCCCTATCTCAGCGAAGTCAAAGCCGGTGTGAAATACCGTACCCGTACTAAAACTGTCGACAGCAACATCTACATTTACGACGGTGACTTCGATGACATGGATCCCACGCAATTTGCTGCCAGTGACGTAGACTACGGCCTGGGGGATTTTGGACCAGGCCTTAACCGTGGCAGGATGCGTACCTATTTCAACCAGAACCGTGGTTCGCTGGAGCTGGCCGATCTGGACTCTGAACTGGAATCAAACGGCGCATCTTACGAAACCAATGAAGATATCTTTGCCGCCTACTTTATGGGCACCTTTGATATTAACGATGTGCACATTGTGGCCGGTGTTCGTTATGAGAAAACCGACTTCGATACTTCCGGCATGCGTGTTGAGCTGATTGAAGATGAACAAAATGACGTGGAAGACGTAGTTAACACGCCCTGGCAGTCAGAGCGCAGTTACGACCACTTCCTGCCAAGTATTAACGTTAAGTACAACATCTCGGAACAACTGATTGTGCGTGGTGCTTATACCCAGACCATTTCCCGCCCGGGCTTTGAAGAATCGGCCGCTTTCCAGATTATTGAAAGCAAAACCGAAGAAGACGACGGCGTGTTTGTGACCGAGCGTGAAGCCGAAGTAGGTAACCCGCAATTACTGCCCTACGAGTCAGACAACTTCGACCTTTCGGTAGAGTATTACCCGGGTCAGATTGGTGTACTGTCTGCCGGCTTGTTCTACAAGCAAATCGATAACTTCGTGATCTACGCGGATGTAGCGGGAATGGAAGGCTGGGAAGGCTACGACGAAGTCATTCAGCCGCGCAACGGTGAAACCGCCGATCTCACTGGTTTGGAACTGTCGTGGGTTAAAGCCTTTGATAACGGCTTGTTACTCTCTGCCAACGGCACCTTCTCATCCTCTGATGCCACCACGCTGCTCGACGGTGAAGAGTATAAAACCAGCCTGCCTAACCAGTCTGATACCGTTGGCAACCTGACCGTAGGTTACGAAGATAACGACTGGAGTCTGCGTCTGGCTATGACCTACAAGAGCAAGAACCTGGAAGAAATCGACGGTGACATGCTGCGCATGGAAGATGCCCACCAGCAGTTCGATTTTATGGGTAAATACTATATCAACCAGGATCTGACGGTGTATTTCAACGCCATCAATATTAACGACGAGCCTTACTATCACTACTTCGACCGTCGTAGTCAGAATGCCCAGTACGAAGAGTACGGCCGTACCTTCGAAATTGGCTTTAACTGGCAGCTCTAAGCTCTATCGGTAATAAGGCGGGCTGCTGTCCGCCTGAATCTTAAGGTTTTCAATGAAACTCATACAATTACTTACACTAACCACGCTGCTTTGCGCGCCACTGAACCAGGCTCAGTCTGCTCAGCAGGACGTTTTTGGTGAGCACTATTACCAGACCAATCAGATCCAGTCTTCATTAACCGAAAGCGGTGATGACTATACGTTTCTGGTGGTCGGCGACTGGGGCCGCAATGGCCATTTCGCCCAGCGAAGCGTTGCTAAGTGGATGGATATAGCTGCGTATCAGTTTGATGCCGACATGATCATTTCCACCGGCGATAATTTTTACGATAACGGCATTGCTTCGGTTAATGACCCCTACTGGCAGACCTCTTACGAGAATATTTACCATGGCCCGCACCTGTTCATCGACTGGTACGTGGTGTTAGGCAATCACGACTACCGCGGTAACTGGCAGGCACAAATCGATTACTCAGCTATCAGCCGCCGCTGGAATATGCCGGCGCAGTACTTTGATAAGCTCATTAGCCTGGAAGAAGGCGGTTCGGTGCACCTGGTGTTTTTAGATACCAGCCCGCTTAATCCCGATTACCAGCACGAAGCCAAATATCAGGAAACCCAGCGCCAGGATAGCAAAGCCCAGTTGGCGTGGTTTGAGCAAACCCTGAAGCGGCATAAAAACGCCGACTGGACCATTGTGATTGGTCATCACCCGCTTTATTCCAGTGGTAAACGGTATGGTAAAACCACCGCTGTGCGCGGCGTTATAGAGCCCCTTCTGGAACAGTATGATGTGGATGCCTATATCGCGGGACATGAGCATGATCTGCAACATAACAAACCTGCCGGCAGCAGTGTGGAGCACTTTGTGTCCGGTGGCGGCTCTGAGATCCGCCCGGTGGGCCAGCGCGAGTTTACCGCGTTTGCCAAATCCTCCGCCGGCTTTGCTGTAGTGCGGGTTAATCAACAACAGTTCACCCTTGAATTCATTGATGATAAGGGCGAAGTCATCTACCAGTATGCACTGGACAAAAACAGGGAGTCAGCCCAATGAAAACCCTTAAATTTACTCTGGGGCTGATTGCCAGCCTCACCCTGGGCGCCTGTACCGCCAGTGATCCTGGTAGTACTCAGCCAGCTGAGCCCGAGTCAGCTTTAACTCTGCGCGCGCTCCCCGTGGCCGGTGAGAGCCTCAAACCGGTGGTCACTAACACACTCAAAGGGTATCTGGTCACCAGTGAAGCTGAGGGGCTTATCTGGGTCTCGCCACAAGGTCAGCAGATCAGTCAGTTTACCGACCACATAGCTCAGGCAGACTGGCGTTTCTTGCCCGGCTCAGACAACCTCATTGCCATTGCCGCCATTGATCAGAATACTTCGGAACTGCATCTGGTGACACTCGATATTGCTACCGGAGAGTTTTACTTAAAGGCATCGGTGCCCTCAGACATTGCCGACCGTGAAACCCTTTGCCTGAGCCGTCAGGACGATACGCTGCACCTGTTCAGCTCCGATGCCCGGGGACTGATGTCGCACTACCTGTTGAACACCGGGCAGACCTGGCAGCTCACGCCAATCCGGCAAATGATGGTAGGGCCGGATCTGTCATCCTGCGCAGTAACAGATGAAAGCAACACGCTGTTAATAGCCGAAGAAGGCACCGGTATCTGGCACTACAGTGGCAACGCTGAAGGCGAAAATGCCCGTACTCTGGATTACTTCCCCAGCGGCCCGGAACTGGAATCGGTAGCCGCCCTGACCGATGGCCGCTACTTTGTGGTGGCTACCGACCAACCGCTAATTTATGAACGTGGTCAGCGACACCGCCAATGGCCTCTGGCTGCAGAACGTGAGCTTAAATCAGTCAATGCCGCCGTGGCCGGCGATACCCTTTATCTTGGCGCTTTTGATGAAGCCAGCGGCGAATTACTCGCTGCTACGCTTAATAATACTGCCCCCGCCACCAGCGCTACCGATAAGGTATATACCTTAAGCGCCGACGTGCAAACCACACCCGTCAACCGCTATGGCGATGCCGCTGATGATCCGGCTATCTGGGTAAACCGTCTCAATCCTTCTGCGAGCCTGGTGTTGGGCACCGATAAGAAATACGGACTCAATGTCTATTCGCTAACAGGTGAGCAGTTACAATCATTGCCTACCGGCCGGGTCAATAATGTGGATGTGCGTTATCAGATTGATACGCCGGCCGGTAAGCAGGATATCGCCGTTGCCAGTAACCGTTCATCACAAACGTTATCGGTATATTACATCTCCGCTACCGGTGAGGTAACTCACGCCGCTGAACTCCCAACAACCTTGTCGGACGTTTACGGCTTATGCAATGGGGTTATCGATGGTCAGTTGCATACGTTTATTAACGATACCGACGGTCGCTATCAGCAATATGCCTTCACTTTTACCGAGGACGGCCCTGCAGCAGAGCTTGTTAGTGAGTTTACCCTGCCCAGCCAGCCGGAGGGATGTGTGGTTGATGATGCCAGACAAGTACTCTACATGGGAGAGGAAGCCGCGGGCATATGGCAAAAGGCGCTATTACAGCCGCTCAGCGCACCACGTCTGATTGCCACTGTGGGAGCGGATGTTGCAGCCGATATTGAAGGTATGGGTATTTACACGCTGGAAGATGAGCGCTACCTGGTCGCCTCCAGTCAGGGCAACAGCCGGTTTGCGGTGTATGCGCTTGATGATGACAACCGTTTGCTGGGAACCTTCCGGGTCGGTATCAATGGTGCCAGACAAATTGATGGCGTATCCGAAACCGACGGCCTGGAAGTCACCTCAACAGCTCTCGGTCCGCAGTTCCCGGACGGACTCATGGTGGTTCAGGATGGCCGCAACGTAATGCCAACCGCCCCCCAAAACTTTAAACTGATTAGCGGCAGTAAGCTCGCTGAGTTTATTCGCCAGAAACGTTAACCTTCCTCGATCCGGCTCCCTCTGCTGGGCCGGATCGCACACTCAAAGCGCCTCTCATCACTCCGGGCCGTTACTTATCACCCTGAATACTCAGGTATAAGATCACATAAACACAATACCCAAGCGCCCCATAAAATAACCAATAGTCACATTTGTCACCATCTCCATATCCTAAAATGGTAACTGACCGGTTAGATAAATAACCGCATCCAACTTGCAGGATTGTAAAAATGGCAAATACTTATATGAAACCGGAAGTCGGAGTCCTTTATGAGTTTAACAGTGTTGGTGGCAGATGATTCTAAGCTATCCAGACGCAGCGTTATCAGAGCGTTGCCACCGGAGCTTGAAATAACTGTCATAGAAGCCACCAATGGGAAAGAGGCCATCGAAACCTTGTCCGGTAACGCCGTACAACTGGTTTTGCTTGATTTAACCATGCCTGAAATTGATGGTGTGGGCGTGCTTGAATATCTTTCTGAGCAACCTTCATCACCCGATGTAATTGTTATCAGTGCCGATTTCCAGCCAGAGAAACAGCGCATAGTGATGTCGCTGGGCGCCAAACGGTTTTTACGTAAACCGCTGGATAAGGATGAACTGGCAATGACCTTATTTGAGTTGGGTTATCTATGAACGATACCATTGCCCTGTCTGAGGACCAGCGGGATGCCTTACAGGAACTAATGAATATTTCCATGGGCCAGGCTGCTAACAGCCTGGCACATTTAATCGAAACTAAAATTGGCATTTCGATCCCTAAAATCACCGCAGTTACCCCGGACGGGCTGTTTGAGTTAGTCAGTCACCATCAGCAAGCCTATTACACCCGCCAGTCTTTTATGGGCGATATTCACGGCGAAGTGATGTCGATTCTTACCCAACACGGACTAACAGAAGTGGCAGAGCTGCTTGACTATGTGCAGCCGCTGTCCGAAAACGACATCAATGAAACCATTCTGGAGCTGTCTAACATCCTTGCCGGTGCTTGTCTGGCCGGGTTGTCTGAACAACTCGAACTGGCCACCAACCTGCAGATGCCAACGTTATTTGCGCCACAAAAAAGTGACTTTTCACAATATGACTGGCAACACAGCCTGGTAATGGAAGTAAAGTTCGACATTCAAATTTCATCGTTCACCATGCGTGTGGTGTTTTGCCTGGACGATGCCTCATTGACGCGGCTCAAATCTACGATCGACGAGTTACTGGGCTAGTCCTTTATGAATAACCCGTTGCTGGATAAACTGCCAGTCGGAATTTGTCTGGTAAATGAAGCCTATGAAATTGTTTATCTGAATGCTTTTTTTCTCGACCGGATGTCGGTTGAGCTGCGGGGTGATGCCTTAGGCAAACCCCTGGCCGATGTTTTTCCCGAGCAAATCAAGTTTCTGAAGCGACGCATAAAATCGGTTTTTGTTCTTAAACATCCCAGTTTCAGCTATTGGGAACAACGCCCGCACATCTTTCCTTTTAAAAGCAGCCGCCCCATCACTGGCGAAGAAACCCAGATGGTACAGAATATGGAAATTGTACCTCACAAGGACACCGAAACCGGTGAACAGTATGCCTGCATTCTGATCCAGGATGTCACCGCTCAGGCCAGTTACTTTAAAGCTCAGGCCCAGCTCACCGAGGAATTAAAAGCAGAACACGAAGCCCAGCGCAAACTGATCCGCAAACTCGACAGAGCCCAGTCACAGCTCATTCAGGCAGAAAAAATGGCCTCAACAGGTCAGCTTGCCGCTGGCATTGCGCACGAAATTAATAACCCCATGGGCTTTGTTACGGCCAACTTAAATACGCTGGAGCAGTACGCACATAATTTGCTGGAAACCTGTCAGGCCACCAAAAAACTGGTTGCCAGTCATGCACCTGAGCATATTGAGGCACTGGAGGATCTCTTTGACGCCACCCATGTCGAGCTTATCGAAGAAGATATGGGCCCACTGATTCAGGAGTCTAAGGATGGTCTGAAGCGGGTCAGCGAAATTGTCTCTACGTTACGCTCTTTTGCCGAAGAGCCGCAGCACGCCTGGGGTTACCTGAACTTACATGACACGGCAAATCAATTGGTACAACTTATCAACACCCAGTTTAAACGGCCGCGCTTCAAGGTCACCTGTGAGCCTGACCAGTTAAAATGGTATTGTGAGTCTGCCAGCTTAAAACAGGCTCTTACTAATCTAATGATGAACGCCGCTCAGTCGATTGACGACAATGGCCTGGTGATGCTCGATATCAAACAAACCAGCAGCGGCGGTGTTGCTATAAAAATAGTTGATACCGGCTGCGGTATCAGTGAAGCCAATCTGAAACGTGTTTTTGAACCGTTTTTTACGACCCGGCCGGAAGGCAAAGGTCAGGGACTCGGCCTCTCCGTGGCCTATTCCGCTATTGAAAAACATAAAGGCAAACTGGCGATTAACAGCCGTGAGGGAAAAGGCACCGTAATTGAGGTACGCTTACCCGTATTAAAAGAGCAAGAAGAGGAAAAATCTGCATCCAATCCAAGCACTAAATCGTTATAACCCAGACAGGCTCTTAAAAAATTGAGGAAACAATGGAACAGGAAACCTTATTACCCTTGTTGTGTGGCACAGCGCAGGGAAAAAAACAGGATTTTGCCAGGCTCTATCAAATTACCAGCGGTCAGGTATATGCGGTAGTGTTGAAGATGCTACAAAACACCGCCCTTGCAGAAGAAGCCACCCAGGATGCCTACATTAAAGTGTGGCACAACGCCGGCAGCTATCAGCGGGGGAAAGGCACGGTGTTAACCTGGATCATCAGTATTGCCCGCTACCGGGCACTGGATCTGATGCGCCACCACAAGGTACGAAAAGAAACACCGCTGGATGACGATGATCACCATCCTGATGAAAACAACAATATTGCTGCCGGTGAATTAGCCCACCCGAAGTTAAATGAATGCATGGATGAACTGGATAATCAGCAGCGCCAGGCCATTCATCTGGCCTATTTTAACGGCCTGTCTCACCAGGAAGTGGTTGATCACTTATCCTCGCCATTAGGTACGATTAAAAGCTGGATCCGTCGGGGCCTGCAAAGTTTGCAGAGGTGTCTGTCAGTATGAATTATAAGAACGAAACTTTACGCAATGCACTGGCCGCAGAATACGTTTTAGGTACCTTACGCGGCGGTGCACGCCGGCGCTATCAACAACTGATGATGGAAAGCCAGCTGATTACCGAGACCACCTGGATGTGGGAGCAGTATCTCAACGGATTGGGTCAGAACGTCCAGCCGGTTGAGCCACCAGCATCAGTCTGGCAGGCCATTGAACGTCAGCTGGGACTTGCTGATGACTCAGCAGACAGCAATGTGGTGGCAATGCCTGCCGCCAAATCCTCAAGACCTGTGGTATGGCAGGCTATCGCCGGACTGGCAACGGCAGCAGCAATCATTCTGGCAGTAGTACTGATGCCGGCTACACCACCAGTCAAGGCACCGGTAACGGATATAGCCGTTGTCACCGATGCCGAAGCAAAACCGCTGTGGCTGATTGAGATCAGCACCTCTACCCTGGCAGTCAGAACTACTGCCAATCTCACGGCCAGAACCGATAAAGACTTCGAGCTCTGGATGGTCCCCGCCGATGGCGGTGCGCCCATTTCGCTGGGTCTGTTACCGGAAGGCGGCCAACTGTCTATCAGCCGCCCGGACTGGTTTGATTTAGCCGATATTGCCGCCCTGGCGGTTAGTCTTGAACCGAATGGAGGTTCACCATCCGGTGCGCCAACCGAGGTCCTTTATATCGCGCCAATCAGCGCAGTTTAACCTGCCTTGGTAATGGCCCCCGCCCGGGGGCTATTTTTTCTATTCGCTCCACAACCGCCCTCAATAAAATAAGAAACAACTTTTATTTATTTTTTTAAATTATTTTGCATCCACTGCCCTGAGTTAGTCGTTTGGCTTAGTACACCAACAAAAAAGGGTAACACCATGCAAAAACTACTACTCTCTGTCATGATCGGCAGCGCACTGGCAGCAACGGCTGTACAGGCTTCCAGTCACCGTGAAGCACCGGGTATCGCTCGTGCACCGGCTCTGGACAGTACCGATTTTTATGCCTTTAACAGCTACGAAAGTGGCCGTGAGGGCTATGTAACACTTATTGCTAATTACATTCCATTACAAGACGCCTACGGCGGTCCGAATTACTTTGCCATGGATCCGGCAGCCGAGTACGCCATCCACATTGATAACGATGGCGACGCCATGGAAGACATCAGCTTTACCTTAAAATTTACGCCAATGCTGGCGGCTGATAATCAGGGCGTGGCGCTGACGGTCGGCCCTGAAGGTAATCAGCGCAGTGTCAAAGTACCGCTCAAAAATGTTGGCCCGGTGAGCGCCGAAGATATGAGCGCGGTTAACTTTTCTGAGCAGTACTCGCTGATGATGGTAGAAGGAGATATGCGCAGCGGCGCCCGCACTGAAATAATGCCAATGGATGCCATGTATTTTGCCAAGCCACTCGATTACATTGGCAACAAAACATTTTCCAGCACCGCTGAATACCAGCGCTATGCCAATCAGTATGTTTATGATGTGATGCTGCCCGGCTGCGAAATGCCAGCCAGAGTGTTTGTAGGCCAGCGCAAGGATCCGTTTGTAGTCAATCTCGGCAAAACCTTCGATTTGGTTAACTATGTGCCAGTGGAGGGTGACAGTATGCCCGGCGCTGGCGATGGCAGCGGTTTCCCCGGTGGCATTACTCAGTCAGACAGCAATGACGATCTGGCCGATAAAAACGTTACCAGTATTGCCCTTGAAGTACCGGCCAACTGCGTAACCGGCAACGGTAACGGCACAATCGGTGCATGGACCACTGCCAGCCTGCCACAGGCCAGAATACTCAACCCTAACGCCACCTTCAGTAAACCCGAGGTGCAGGGCGGCGCGATGACTCAGGTGTCTCGTTTGGGTAACCCACTGGTCAACGAGCTGGTTATTGGTATTGGTGATAAAGATAAGTTCTCTACGTCACACCCTGCCGACGATGGCCAGTTTGCCGACTATGTCACCCACCCTGCTCTGCCAGAGCTGCTGAACATCCTGTTTCGTGATGCAGTGAATTCAACACTGGGCACCGACATAGACACTCTGGCACCGACTAACTTTCCGCGTACCGATCTGGTCACGGCGTTTTTAACAGGTTTCCCGGGCGTTAATCAACTTGCCACGGTCACACCGTCTGAAATGCTACGCCTGAATACGGCCATACCGGCAACGCCGGCTGCTGAGCAATCCTGGGCCGGGGTAGCAGGCGACGACCTGGCGGGTTTTCCTAACGGCCGTCGTCCTGGCGATGACGTTGTCGATATCGCTCTGCGCGTAGTCATGGGGCGCCTGTGTTACCCCATCCCGGTGAATGGTGAGGAAACCGATCTGGGCTTGTGTGACAGCAGTGATGCCAGTGTGGGCAATGTGCCCTTTACCGATGGTGCTCCGCTGGATGCCAGCATGATGGACACCAGCTTTCCGTATCTGGCAACCCCACTGCCTGGTTCAGAATAAAGGAGGCTGTAATGAATAAGTTCATACCAATATGCGCCCTGAGTATCGCACTGACTGGCTGCTTTGACAGCGATGATAAAGACAGTTACGACGATATTAACCGGGCGCCTGTAGCCAACGATTTGGATATCACTACCCAGACCGAAACACCGGTTACCGACATGCTGACTGCCACCGATGCCGATGGTGATGGCCTGACTTACGCGCTGTCCGGGGAGCCTGCTTTTGGCAGCGTTACCGTAACAGGTAGCGGCGAGTTTACTTACACCCCCAATGCGGAAGTCACTGGCACCGATAGCTTTTCGTTTACGGTTTCCGACGGCACCGCTTTTGCGGTGACCGGTAACGTAACCATTACCATTGAAGCACTTGAGGTTCCGGTATCTACAGCAGTGCGATCGGCATTTAACCAGAACGCCGATGATAAGCCACTGGCGGTAAATGGCCGACTCTATATTCAGGATACAACCAATCCTGCTGAGTTTGACGATTTACTCAACAATTAAACCGCAAGCCAGGGACGGCGACCTTTAAGGAGCAGTGATATGAAACGTATTTTCCCCATCAGCCTGACACTCACCGGATTACTCACCGCCTCGCTAGTCACGTTTATAGCGCTGGCGCTGATATGTGTAAAACAAGCAGTAGCCCACACTTATCATAGCCACAAGCCGGTAAAACCGGTAACCATGACCGCCGAACAAATGAGTGAACTGGTAAACCAAAGCACTCACCCCGACTTTAATGAGCAAGACTTAGCGCCGATAATGGCAACGCTTGTAAAACTGGCAAAAGAGGATCGCATCACTCATCAGGAGCGCCTGGTTTATGCCCGTCTGCTGCAACATCAACACCAGTTTGCTGATGCGCTGGCAGAGCTTGATACGCTGCTGGCAGAACGCCCCGACCAACCATCGGCATTATTATTACAGGCCAATGTTCAGCTTAATCAGGGGCAGCCTGCACTGGCAAGGCAAACCTGCTTACAGCTCATGGGACAAACTTCAGAACTGGTTATGGCGACCTGTTTGCTGGAAGCCAACATGCAGCTATCGCCATCGACTCAGTATTATTCGCAGTTACACAACATCAGCGAGAAATTTCCGGCAACATCAACAGAGATAGCTGTGTGGGTTAACGAGGTGCTGGCCGACTTGGCACTGTTTGCTAATCAGCCTGCTACCGCGATTAAGCATATAGAGCAGCAACCCGACAGCAACTGGCCAATCAGTAGCTGGGTTGCCTGGTCGAAAGCCAAGCTGGCACTGCAGCAAGGCAATGACATACTGGCCCGACTGGCACCTGAAATAGCTAATAATCCGGCCCCCAACGACAGCGCGCTACTTTATCTGGCGCTTGCTGAACAGCAAACCGGCGAGGGGAAAAAATGGACAACGGCCATGGCTCAACGAGTATTTATTCGCGAGCAACGTGGTGATACCACCCATGCTGCTGAAGTGGCGCTTTATTACATGCATCTTGCAGCCGAGCCACGGCAGGCACTGCACTGGGCCAATATTAACTGGCAACAGGCTAAATCATTTAATGATGAACAGCTGCTCAGCAAAATTCGCCAGCTCGCAGCAGCAGAGGGCTAACCGTTTTCACAGGTCTGGTAACGATAAACGCCATGCTCATCGCACTGGCGGGTTACCAGCCCTGTTTTTAACAGATGATTGAGGTGAGCCAGGCCTTCTGCCAGGGCAAAAAATAACATCTGCCCGCTTAACTTTCGTTTATAGAGTACCGGCAGGCATGCCACTAGTGACCGCGGCGTTTTACAATGGGCCAGCAATCTGTCGAGCAATGCCTGGTGATGCTCTGCTAATTCATCGCAGCGAGTATGTAAGCCAGTATAAGGTTGGTTGTGAGCAGGGAGAACCAGCGTATCTGGCGGTAACTGTTTGAGCTGTTCCAGACTAAGCAGGTATTCGGTTAAAGGCTGTGCTTCGGGCTCGCGACTATAGACACCAATATTAGGCGAAATATAGGGCAGGATCTGATCACCGCCAATTAATAGATTAGCTTCGGCATCAAACAGGCAAACGTGCTCCGGCGAGTGCCCGCCATAAGTCAGGATCTGCCATTGCCGGTTACCGATCCGCAATGATTTCCCCGCCTGTAAGCGCCGGTACGCCAAAGGGATAGGCGCAACAGAGTCAACGTATTTACTATGATCGCTGACATAGCTTTGGGCCTCGGTCTGGCTTAAGCCTGCCTTAACGAAATAATCCGCTTCCACCGAGGTATCAGCGCCCGGGTTGGGAGAGAAATAAGCAATCGCCCCGTAATATTCCAGTGCGCTCATATACAGCGGCACTTTATACGTCTGACACAGCCAGCCCGCTAACCCGCAATGGTCAGGATGCATATGGGTAGCTATTACGCCTGCTACCGGCTTATCCAGGGCGCCCAACACCTGCTGCCAGATAGCCTTACTGCGCTCACTTTGTACCCCGGTATCCACCACATAAAGCCCTTCATCGGCTTCCAGTATATACAGGTTGATGTGGTCGAGGGCAAAAGGCAGCGGCATACGAAGCCAGTAGACGCCGGCGGCGACCTCGCAAAAGTTGCCCGAGGCTGGTATCGAATGGGTACTTGGCGTTATCATTAGGACTACAACATTAAACAAATCTGCGTTTACTATACCATTGCCATTTCATGACTTCTGCCACTGTGCGTTAGATTTACCGGGCTGTACTATAAAATGACGACCACGTTAACCGGTCAGGGCATGGTGCTAACCGCCAGAGTGCTGCCAAAGGGCGCTCAACAAGCCCTCGAAATCTGGCTTGCCACTGAACAAGGGCCGGTCAAGCTCATTACGCCGGTGCAACCGGCCACCTGTTTTGTGACGCAAAGTGCGGCCGCAAAGGTTGCTGCAATTAGTCAGGCCCAACAGTTAAAAGCCAGCCTTAAAAATCTGCCGCTTAATACCTTCGCGCATGAGCCGGTAAGCGTAATAAAATGCCCGCAGGATCGTCAGTTACATATTCTCAGACGCCACTGTGAAGAACAAGGCGTGACGCTGTTCGAGGCGGATATCAAAACCCCGGATCGCTTTTTTATGGAGCGCTTCATCACCAGCGGTGTGCACTATCAGGGCGTTGGCCAGCAGCACGACAATACGGTGGTCCAGGCACGCTTAAAACCGTCGGAGTATCGCTGCGATCTGAGCGCCTTTTCCTTTGATATAGAATGCGATGAACATGGCCATTTATATTCCATCGGCATTGCCTCCCCTACGTTAAATGTTGTGCTGATGATCGGCGAGCCTGAAGACGCTGAGGTGCCTTTTGAAATTATCTGGTGCGCAAACGAAACCGCGTTGTTAACCGATTTTATCAGGCTCATCCAGCACCACGACCCGGATTTACTGATTGGCTGGAACATTAAGCAATTCGACCTGCCGGTATTACATGATGCAGCGACCCGCTGCGGCCTTAAGCTTGCGCTCGGACGGCAACACAGCAATGTGGATATTAAAGTATTCGATGATAACCGGGCTATGGTGGATGTCCCCGGGCGGGCCATAATTGATGGCATTGAAGGACTGAAAACCATGACCTTTCAGTTTGATTCTTTTGCCCTGGATAACGTTGCCAGCGAATTACTCGGTAAACGTAAACTCATCGATGATCCCGACAAGCTCGGCGCCATAAAAAAGCTCTTCACCCACGACAAGTTAGCACTGGCAAAATATAACTTTGAAGACTGCGTGCTGGTTAATGACATTGCTGAACAGGTGCGGCTGATTGATTTTCTTATTTTGCGCAGTGAATTAACCGGCCTGCGCCTGGGTCGCCCCGGTGGCTCGGTAGCCTCTTTTATCAATTTATACCTGCCCAAGTTACACCGGGCAGGCTACATATCACCCAATCGTCCGGCAGATGGCGGCCTGGCGAGCCCTGGCGGTTATGTGATGAGCTCCAAGCCCGGACTCTATCAGAATGTGCTGGTACTGGACTTTAAGAGCCTGTACCCCTCGATTATTCGGACCTTCAAAATCGATCCTTTAGGGTTAGTGGAGGGGCTTAAATCCCCCGAAACCGCCATTCCCGGCTTTAAAGGTGCAAGCTTTCACCGTCGCCAGCACTTTTTACCGGATATTATTACTAACCTCTGGCAGCAGCGCGACGAAGCCAAGCGCCAACAGGATAAACCCCGTTCCCAGGCCATTAAAATTCTTATGAATTCCTTTTACGGGGTGCTTGGCAGTGGTGGCTGCCCGTTTTACGATCCTCGACTGGCCAGCTCCATTACCATGCGCGGCCACGAAATTATGCAGCTGACCGCCGAGTGGATCAAAGCATCGGGCTATGACGTGATCTACGGCGATACCGACTCCACCTTTGTACACATTGCTGATGACGTATCCGCAGAGCAGGCATGGGCGATAGGCAAGCGACTAGAGCAAGACATTAACCAGCGCTGGCAGCAACGCATTCGTGAGCAGTTTGATTTGCCCTGCGAACTGGAAATTGAGTTTGAAACCCATTACGAGCGCTTTTTTATGCCCACAATTCGCGGCTCCGAAGCGGGCAGTAAAAAGCGCTACGCTGGTTTAATTCGCCGTGAGGGTAACACCGAACTGGTGTTTAAGGGGCTGGAAAACGTGCGCTCAGACTGGACCCAACTGGCCAAGGATTTTCAGCTCGAGCTCTACACCCGGATCTTTAACGACCAGCCGGTTGATGATTATGTGATGACGATCATCAGTGGTATTAAACAGGGTGAATTTGACGATGGCCTGGTGTATACCAAACAGTTACGCAAACCGTTAAAGGAATACACCAAAACGGCACCGCCTCATGTTAAGGCCGCACGCCATGCCGATGAAGAAAATGCCCGAACAGGCAAGCCTTTACGCTACCAGAAGCGCACGAAAATTCGTTATGTAATGACCACCACGGGCCCGCAGGTGGTTGAATATTGCAGTCAGCCGCTGGATTACGACCACTATATAGAAAAGCAAATCCGGCCAATCGCCGACAGTATCCTGCCAGCCATTGGCGGTGATTTTGAGTCGCTGGCCAGCCAGCAACTGGGGCTTTTTTAATCCTGACGCATGGTGCCGGTTTGTTCAAACCGCTCGTGCCAGCTCAGTGCTTCATTGAGTAGATGAGGAGTGTGCATGCCTCTGCCACTGGCACAGGCCCGCTCATAATAATCGAGCAGTTGATCCTTAAAGTCGGGATGGGCGCAATTGTTGATAATCACCCGGGCGCGCTGACGAGGCGACAGTCCGCGTAGGTCGGCCAGTCCCTGCTCCGTAACCACTACTTTTACGTCATGCTCGGTGTGATCCACATGGGAGACCATGGGCACAATGGCCGAGATAGCGCCATTTTTAGCGGTGGATGGGGTCATGAAGATAGACAGGTAACCGTTGCGGGCAAAGTCACCCGAGCCACCAATCCCGTTCATCATGCGCGTGCCCATCACATGGGTAGAGTTAACGTTACCGTAAATATCCGCTTCAATCAGGCCGTTCATGGCGATAATCCCTAAGCGGCGGGCAATCTCCGGATGATTACTGATGTCCTGCTGGCGCAGAATGATTTTTTCACGATAAAAGTCGATGTTCTCATTCAACTCAACCAGCGCATCCGGACTTAGCGAGAATGCGGTTGCTGAAGCCACGGATAAGGTGCCGCTTTTAAGCATTTGCAGCATGCCGTCCTGAATCACTTCGGTGTAAGCCGATAGATTTTTATAGCCGCCGTTATCCAGACCGCTGAGTACTGCGTTAGGGATATTACCTACGCCAGACTGCAGTGGTAGCAGGTTAGCCGGTAACCGGCCTTTGTTAATCTCGTGCTTAAAAAATTCCAGAATATTGGCGGCAATTTGCTCTGACACGGCATCTGGTGGTGAAAACGGGCTGTTGCGATCGGGCGCGGAGGTTTCGACCACGGCAACAATTTTCTCCCGGGGAATATCCAGATACTGGCTGCCAATGCGATCGGCCGGCTCATTCAGTAAAATGGGCTTGCGGTGTGGCGGTAGAGCCGTGCCGTAATAAATATCATGCATACCTTCAAGCTTTAAGCTCTGCTGACTGTTAACCTCAAGAATGATCTTGTCGGCCTGCTCTACCCAGGTTTTATTATTGCCCACGGAGGACGACGGAATTATGCGACCGTCTTCGTGGATCCCTGCCACTTCAATGACCGCCACATCCAGATCGCCTAAAAAGCCTGACCACGCATATTGCGAAACTTCAGACAGATGCAAATCTATATAGTGCATCTGGCCGCTGTTAATCTGCTGACGGCAGATGGGATCAGACTGATAAGGTAAACGTAAATTAATGCCATCGGCGTCGGCCAGCACGCCATCGAGTTCCGGCGCAGTTGATGCACCTGTCCACAGATTAATTTTAAACGGTTTTTTAAGATCGCGCTGGATTTGCGCTTTATTTACCAAAGCGCCGGGCAAGGCCTTAGGATAACCAGCGCCGGTAAAACCACTCATACCAACAGTATCACCGTCGCGGATAAAGTCGGCGGCCTGCTCGGCGGTCATGATTTTTTGTTGTAATTCAGGGCACAGAATTCTGGATTGAGAAAACATGAAAGCTCCATACTTAGCAGAAAAGGAAAAGAACGCACCTGAGTGTGAAAAAGGTGCGTTTAAGTGCGGCAGGACAGCCGCAAAAACTGACACTTTATAGACTTACCCAAAAGTATATATAAGACCTAAGTGGTAGATGTGGCGGGAGTTGTAGCAATTTGGTTAAAGGCAAAAACAGCGCGCGAGTTTATTGTGAATAATTGGTAAAACTATAAACTAACAATTTGATTTATAATCTTATTAATTTTTATTCTATATTATGCACTGTTATTAGATAGGTATTGGGCGGCTGTTTAAGCCACCCAACCGTGGGGTTTATAAGCTGTAGGATAAGCAGCCTTACCCGTCATTTGTTCCAACCAGACAGCATGCGGGGGTAACCCCTGGCGCGCCGCTTTTAAGCGGAACAGGAGCTCCTGATTCATACTGACCGGTTTACCCGTATTCCCAAATTTTTGTCGGTAATGGTCGGCGGCGAAATGCATACCGTACAAAATGCATTCGTAGCTTTCGTGATTCCACAAGCTCGCTGTATAAGTTATTACGCGGCCGTTAAAACTGGCAGCATTTTCCATTCCCGGCAGCATTGTTTTATTATTAAGATCACAGCAACCCACTGCAACTATATACTGATTGCTTTGTGATTACAGTCCAGAACTTAAACTTTAGAACAAGTTACGATAGCGTGAGATGACTTTGCAGCTCAGGCAGAGTTTTATATAGTTTTAGTGGAACTATTAGCCAAGCATGTGAAGCTAAGTTTTCCATCCCGCAGAGTTAATGACAGAAATCCAGGCTCATACCGACAAATTAAAAAAACAGGAAGCGCCTTGCAAATTACATTTCACCCCGAAATCAACTTTGAAGCAATTAATGACGAATACCTGCACGATAAGCGCGTAAGAGTGCAAAGTTTGATCCCCATGGATCAGGCTGAAAAGATTTATAATAGTCTGAGCAAAGAAGCGCCTTATAAACTGGCGCTGCTGCGCGATGGCTGACCAACCACGCTGGCGGACAATGAGTGGAAACAGCTACCTGATAATCAAAAGCAGAGTCTTCATACTGAAACCATGCAAAATGCCTCAAAAGGGGTTGGCTTTATTTACGGCCGCTATCAGTTATCTAATCAAAAGGAACCCATTGCTAAACTGGCTGCATTGCATCAATGGTTGAACAGTGAAGATGTACTGAGCTGGGTAAGGGAAATGAGTGGCCATCATGATATTGTTGCGGCGAGTGCCCAGGCCACCCGTTACACAGCGGGCCAGTTTTTAACACGTCATATGGATACGCACAGCACCGAGCAACGCCGGCTGGCCTATGTGTTAAGCTTTTCGCCAAACTGGCATCCGGACTGGGGTGGTCTGTTACAGTTCTACGAGAAAAATGGTACACCACGAGATGCCTGGGCGCCGGGGTTTAATACCCTGAGTATTTTCGATGTAGAACACATCCACAGCGTTACTTACATCACGCCATTTTCTTTAACGCCAAGACTTTCTGTAACCGGATGGTTCAGAGCTACGCCGCTCTGAATTTGATAAGGAACATAAGACGTACCAGGTGTGTCGTAATGATTGCCGGGATTCCTTAATTATCTGACAATCAGACCAAGTTTATTTTTTCTCGTTCCGATGCCGGAAATCGGCAAGTGCCTGGTTCGCTTCTTTCAAAGTAATGTTCTTCAGTATTTTTTCTATTACCACAGATTCTTGAGGTGATGCACTGCGGACGTTATCCAACACATTATAAAAGCGTTGCATTACCGCTTCTCTGGCGCGAACGAGTATTCCCTGCTCCTCTAGATGCCTTAGCTTTCTCGTCATAGACTCGCGATAGTTGGCTAAAGACTGTGCTGGAAACGCTACAACTTCAAAAGTCTTCTTATTTTCAAACCCAGCCCGATTGCTTTTAAATTTTGAAGCTACGCGTTTCCCTCTCGCGGTTACCCCCCGATCGAGACTGGCTATGTACTCTAACTGGCTACGAAATTTTCTATGCAGAATAAATGCCTTTGACGCTAAGGAATCTTTAGCTGCCAGGGAATGATATCTGTTTGTTGGAATGAATCTATTAAATGAGGAATCGATTCTGATTAGCGCGTTATCCATTATATTATGTGGATTGAGCAGTCCGGGCGTAATAAACGATTTATATACCGACTTTAATTGCCTTGCTGGTTGTACGTTTATCGTTTCGCCGAGAGCAGGTGAAAAGGCTTCGTGATCCTGGACTTTATTTGCCCACTGAAAACTCATCACATCAAAGTAGGGCGCAGACTGAACTAACTCAGGTAAAGAAGTAGTGAGATCATAAGGCACCCAGAATTCATCAATATCCAGAAACATAACGTGATCAAAGCCCTCTTTTTTGGCTTTGCCAAACGCATCACGATAAATTTCTATTTGCGGTTTAGCCCTAGAATTCTCGAAAACTGCATCAGCATTAATGAATGATACAGGTTCTTTTTTAAAAACTCCGGCTACTTCTAGCGTATTATCGATGCAGCCGTTGTAATGCACCTCAATGGCTGCAATACCAAAATACAAATGATGGTAAACCCACTCAGCTAGATAAGCGGCCTCGTTTTTAGCAATGGCCACTAACTTTATTTTTGGCTTTGAGTTTTGCTTTTTATAAGCCTTTCGATAACCCGGGTATGCAAGGGCTGCTATTTTCGACTGAATGACATAGTAAACCGTACTTAACTCTGAGGGATCCCCACGAATTTAGCATGTAATCTTGCTCATGCAAGC
>TARA_B100000963_G_scaffold54305_1_pt1 | contig 48657 bp, 37 predicted proteins | sample TARA_B100000963 | Tara Oceans TARA_B100000963 (sample SAMEA2622097) | marine metagenome | biome: marine biome (ENVO:00000447); feature: surface water layer (ENVO:00002042); material: "saline water (ENVO:00002010), including plankton (ENVO:xxxxxxxx)" | depth 5 m | reverse complement strand
GATGGCATCTACGTTTTTGCGTAATTTTTTTAATAGTCGGTCGTTTCTACTACCGAATACTTTTCGAAGGATGCTTGAAAACATTAGATTTATTATTCCACTACTTGTCGAGGCGCCGCACAATGTGCACAGCTAAATTAAACGTATAAAACACAACGGTAACCACGTTGTGTTTTGCGATGTTCTAAAATTATGCTTCTTCGTTTTAGATGACTTTTAATTAATAAAGGCACCGTCTACGAGAATTACCTGGCTGCTACCTACGCTACTTTTTGTAGACGAAAGGTAGAGGATCGACTTGTTTTCCGTTTCTTATTACTTCGTAGTGAACATGAACGCCAGTAGAGCGCCCAGTATTGCCCATTTTAGCGATAGGTTCCCCTTTGGTTACCACGTCGCCTATTGAGACAGTAAGGGTGTCGTTATGCCCATAGCGGGTAACAAAACCATCACCGTGATCAATTTCTACAAGTTGGCCATAGCCGTAGCGATCACCAGCCCAGGTCACAATACCTGCGGCAGTTGCCACTACGTTTTCCCCTGCCTTACCAGCGAAATCTAGCCCTTTGTGCATAGTTGGTTCGCCAGTAAACGGGTCGGCCCGCATACCATAATAAGAAGACAACCACCCTGACTCAATCGGACGACCAGATAATTGGCTCTGTTCGTGGATATGGTGACCCCTGACCAAACTTTCAAGCATAGACAACTGTTGAGACTTCAAATCGAGTGATTGCTCTAGTTTGGCTATTTCGTGAAGGATGGGATCGTCTTGAAGGTTATCCGGTATCGATACCGGTACGAAAGCGTCCAGGTCAGTCGCTGACATACCTAATTCTGTTGCAATTTGCTTACCTTTCTCGTCCAGCAGGGTAGCTTGCGCAGATAGCTCTGCAACGTGAGAAAGCAAAGCTTTTAATTTTATTGTGGTTTGCTGTTTTAGCGCTTCAACGTCTTTCTGTTTTTCGCTGACTTCAGTTTGCGCTAAACGAACACGAGCAACATCTTCAGAGACCGATTCTGTTGACCGGCTCGACACTAGCATAAAAATAGACGAGAGCACGGTTGCGCTCACGAGCGTACGGACACTAATACTGTGTCTGTAGCGTTTATTTTTACCTGCAAGTGTAATTGTTAGTTTCATACCACGAAGAATGTTGCTTTTTCACGCCACTTTTTTTCATACCACTTCATACCACGATGAATGTGTTTTTAGCCAAAGGCGACAGCCTTCGACCTATAGTTTTTATGTCACATGGGTGAAATTTATATTAATTATTCGGCTACTGTATCATTTATTTCAGTAATTGCCATATGAAAAAAAGCCGCCCGTTAGGCGGCTTTTCAAATTTTTACGCTAACGCGGGTTGAGCATAACGAATTGGTGCCGTTTCCTGCGAGTCGTAGGTCACGAACTCCCAACACTCCTTTTGCGCAAGTACTGCGTTTAATAGCTTATTGTTCAGACCATGGCCTGTTTTGTACGCACGCAATTCACCAATTAGACTGTGGCCGCCAAGGTACAAGTCACCAATAGCATCCAAAATCTTGTGCTTTAAGAATTCATCGTCGTAACGTAACCCTTCAGGATTAAGCACGCGGAATTCGTCTAGCGCTACAGCATTTTCCATGCTGCCACCTAACGCTAGGTTGTTAGCGTTCATATACTCTAAGTCACGCATAAAGCCGAAGGTACGGGCACGACTTACTTCGTTCACATATGAGCATGAATCAAAATCCATCACCATATGCTGACGAGTTTGACTGATCACGGGGTGGTCAAAGTCAATTTGGAAGTCAACGCGGAAGCCGTCGTAAGGCACTAATTCAGCCCACTTATCACCATCTTCTACACGAACTGGCTTTTTAATACGAATAAATTGCTTGGGCGCGTTTAGCTCTTCGATACCGGCAGATTGAAGTAAGAATACGAACGGGCTAGCACTTCCGTCCATAATTGGCAGCTCGTTACTGTCTACTTCAACAATAATATTGTCGATACCTAAACCTGCAAGCGCAGACGCTAAGTGTTCTACCGTTTGGATAGTCACACCGTCTTCGTTATTCAGGCACGTACAAAGCATGGTATTACCTACCGCGTTCGCACGCGAAGGTATGTCAACATGTGGTTCAAGGTCAACACGCCTAAACACGATACCCGTGTTTGCTGGCGCAGGTCGGAGAGTCATTGTGACCTTTTCCCCTTTATGAAGCCCAATTCCGGTCTCTTGTACCGATTGCTTGATTGTACGTTGTCTAATCATCTGCTTAAGCTTTTACCTATTAAAAAAGCGGGCGCGCATTATAGTGAGTTATTACTCACATGTCAAAAAACACCCGATCTGACGGATTTAACTCTGTCAGATTACATATTTAATCAACCTATCCACGCGAAATTTTTCACGTTGTGTAAATACACCTTACTAGGTAAGACATCACAAACGCAAAATAATTCCCTTCCGTTTCAGGCAGCTAAATTAGTCTGCCTGCTTACGAAGAAACGCAGGAATATCTAAATATTCCAAATCGTTGTCTGGCTGCGCACTATCATCAGCTTTTAGCGCCTGGTTGCCCTCTGTACCGCCTACTGCAGAACGTGGCTCACTTGATTGCGTGTTACCGTATTCTTTTGCAGGCTGAGTTAGACGAGAACCTTCAGAGCTAACTAGCGAAATGTCAGGCTTGCGCTCTGCGCCAATACCGGTTGCAACAACCGTTACGCGAAGCTCGTCTGTCATTTCCATATCGATAACTGTACCCACAACCACGGTCGCATTTTCTGATGCGAACGCTTTAACGGCGTTACCTACAGTCTCAAACTCGTCGATGGCGAAATCTGGACCTGCCGTAATATTCACAAGAATACCGCGCGCACCTGACAAATCGATATCTTCAAGAAGCGGGCTAGCAATCGCTGCTTCAGCAGCTTCTTCTGCACGATCAGGACCGCTTGCAGCACCACTACCCATCATGGCTTTACCCATTTCAGACATAACAGTACGTACGTCTGCAAAGTCAACGTTGATAAGGCCAGGGCGGGTGATAAGCTCGGCAATACCTTGAACTGCACCGCGTAATACGTCATTTGCTGCGCTAAACGCTTGAAGAAGCGGCGTGCCCGGTCCCATTACTTTAAGTAGTTTTTCGTTTGGAATGGTAATTAGCGAGTCAACGTTGTTAGACAATTCGACAATGCCCTGTTCCGCAAACGAAGTACGCTTTTTACCTTCAAATGGGAATGGCTTAGTTACCACAGCTACCGTAAGAATACCCATTTCACGTGCAATCTTCGCCACTTCTGGCGCTGCACCCGTACCTGTACCACCACCCATACCAGCAGTGATGAAAACCATATCCGCACCGTCTAGCGCCTGACGAATGGTTTCTCTGTCTTCTTGTGCTGCTTCTCGACCAATGTTCGGATCAGCACCCGCACCTAACCCTTTCGTTACACTTGAGCCAATTTGAAGTGTAACGTCTGCACTTGAGCTACGAAGCACCTGTGCATCGGTGTTAACTGCAATAAATTCCACGCCTTCAATGCTTTGAGACACCATGTGCTCAACGGCATTGCCGCCGCCGCCACCGACACCGATGACTTTGATTACGGCTTCTTCGCCGTGACTATCCATTAATTCGAACATACTTACTCTCCGGTTGTACGTCTTTTTAAACACTACGCCAGGTCATTCCCTTAGGCTAATTGCTTCCTGCTAGCCTTGATGCCGTAGCTATAGCGCCCCCAAAATAAAATTAAAATTCACCTTTAAACCAGCTTTGCACTCGATGAAATAAACTTTCACCGGTCTTCTGCGTACTGGACTTCTTATTATCAGATTGTACTTTGCCATATTGCAGCAGTCCTACGACTGTCGCAAAGCCAGCATCATCAACATATTCGGACAAGCCTTTTACGTTGATGGGTTTGCCCACGCGCACGGGCATCTGGAAAAGTTCTTCGGCAAATTCCACAGCTCCTTCCATCTTAGCGGTACCGCCAGTAAGTACAAGACCTGCTGCGATTTGCTCTTCCAGACCGCTGGCACGAATTTCATCATGTACCAGCTCAAAAAGCTCTTGATAGCGAGGTTCTATAACCTCAGCTAACGTATGGCGAGACATCACTCTAGCTGGGCGTCCACCCACGCTAGGTACTTCAATGCTGTCTTCCATACTCACCATATCTTTCAATGCACAGGCGTAATTCACCTTAATTTCTTCTGCATTGCTAATAGGCGTTCTAAATATTTTAGCGATGTCGCTGGTAATTTGATTACCCGCAACCGGTATTACCGCCGTGTGGCGAATAGCGCCATCAGTGTAGATAACCATATCCATAGTACCACCACCGATATCAACCACGCATACGCCAAGCTCGCGCTCGTCGTCAGTCAGTACCGCATAACTTGATGCCAACGCTGAAAAGATCAGCTGATCGGCATTAAGTTCACAACGCTCAACACATTTCACCATGTTTTTCGCCATATCGTCGGCACAGGTAATAATGTGAGCATCCGCTTCCATTCTTACTCCTGACATACCGATAGGGTTCTTAATCCCTTCCTGCACATCAATAGTAAATTCTTGTGGTAACACGTGTAGTAAACGACGTTCCGCTGCGATTGGCACACTACGCGCTGCATGAATAACGTTATCTACGTCTTCTTGTGTTACTTCCTGATTGTTAATCGGTACCATGCCATTTTCATTTTGGCACTTAACGTGTCGTCCCGAGATAGACATAAAAACTGAAGACACACGGCAATCTGCCATTAACTCCATCTCGTTTACAGCACGCTGGACTGATTTAACCACCAGGTTCAAATCGTTAACGCCGCCCTTATCCATGCCTTTCGATGCATGGGTGCCCACGCCAACAATACTGATTTGATCATCTTCTAGTAATTCACCCACCACGGCCTTTACTTGGCTGGTGCCGATATCTAGTCCTACAATCAAATTGCGTTCAGCAGGTTTTGACATGGTTTCCTTAACTCTCTTCATCTGTGGCGCTGTCGTCTTTCCATCCGACTGCTACGCCCGTGTCATAGCGAAGGTCGACGTATTTCACCGCCTTCTCTTGTTGCGCCAGAAGTGGATAAACATCAATAAAGCGTTGTAGCCTATCGATAAACTCCTGACGTCCTAAATTCAATTTAATGCCGTTTTTCAACTGCACTTGCCATGCAAATCGCTCGCTTAAGGACAGCTCGTCTAACGTCATATCCGTCGTCGCAATCAACGCGTGCATGGCGTTGTAGCCTTCAAGGGCGGTTTTTTCGCTGCCACCCGGGCCGTAAAGGCGCGGTAAGTCTAACTTCACGCCTTCGTCGTTAAACGTATCGCCATAAGGGTTTAACAACAAATCTTCATTCCATTGCGCAACCGGCTGCTGCTCAACCAAATAAATTTTTAACGTATTTGGCCACTTTTTTCTTACTGACGCGCGATAAACCCAAGGCTGCGCTTCAACAAGCTCAAATACTTCGTTGACATCAAGCGCGAAAAAGCTTCCAGGCTGCGCCTTGCGTATTAACCGCTCTAGCTTGGTAATATCGATGTGCTGATAATCACCAGAAAAATCGATAACCTGTACCGGCATTTGCTGTTCATCCTGCAAATACTGGTTTGCTTTAAGCCCACCAAACACTAATCCAGCAATAACAAACAGTAAGAAAACGACGCCGCCCCAGACTGCCGTTTTACTTTTGCCGCTCTTTGCAGAAGCGGGCTTACCTTGATTAGTGTTGGTATCAGCCACGTTTACGCCTTGTTTGCAACGTCATCAAAACTGGTAGAAAGAATACTTAATACCAGTTCATCAAAAGTTAATCCTGCAACTTTGGCTGCCTTCGGCACCAAACTTTTTTCTGTCATGCCAGGCACTGTGTTCGCCTCTAGCAAATAAAATTGCCTTTGGTTGTCCTGCATAACGTCAATTCTACCCCAGCCGCTGCCAGAAATAGCATCAAAAGCACGGGATGCTAGTTTTGCTAGCTGTGCTTCTTGCTCTTCAGACAAGCCGCTTGGGCAATAGTATTCTGTTGTATTATCCTGATATTTCGCAGCATAATCATAGAATGTATGTGGAGTAGACATGCGAATAGACGGCAACGCCTGTCCCTGCAATACAGAAACAGTGAATTCGGGGCCATCTATATACTGCTCTAACAGGACTTGATTATCGTATTTAAAGGCGTCCTGAATGGCAGTTTCGAGCTGTTTAGCGCTTGTCACTCTCGCCATGCCAATACTCGACCCTTCTCTGGCCGGTTTTACCATGACTTCATTCCCCAATTTATCCATTATAGCGCTGCACTTACCAGCTTCAAAGTGCCTTTTATCAGCAATTTCATATTTTGCAGTGGGTAAGCCTAAACTTTGCCACACTTGCTTAGTATGAATTTTGTCCATTGCCAGCGCAGAACCTAAAACTCGGCTTCCCGTGTAGGGGATTTTTAGGAACTGAAGGGCTCCTTGCATAGAGCCATCTTCACCACCGCGACCGTGCAGCATAATGAGCGCTCTATCGACGTTGAGGTCGATAAGGTCGGTCAGAGGTCGCTCTGCTGGGTCAAACGCAAACGCATCTACGCCTTGTCGTAACAATGCATTTAACACCGCATTGCCCGAATTAAGCGATACTTCCCGTTCAGCAGAGTCACCGCCGAGAAGCACAGCTACTTTGCCATACTCGTTCGGCGAGTGGGTTTTCTGTGAGTGAATACTTACTGAAGGTGTAAACATCTTATTCCCCTTCCTTTGCAAGTGTGATCGGCTCTAGCGCGTGACGAGCTAAGAGCTTAGCAATTTGTCCGATATTTCCCGCCCCTTGTGTCATGACAATGTCGCCATCTTGCATGATATTCGCCAAAATAGCTGGTAAGGCGTCTTTGTCACCTACGTATACAGGCTCGATTTGACCACGCTGACGAATGGAACGGCATAGCGCTTTACTGTCAGCCCCTTCAATAGGTTGTTCACTGGCGGCATATACATCCAGAAGTAAAAGAGCATCAACGCTCGACAGTACTTCAACAAAATCTTCGTAAAGGTCGCGGGTGCGCGTAAAGCGATGTGGCTGGTAAACCATAACCAAGCGCTTATCAGGCCAGTTTGCACGAGCCGCAGCGATAGTCGCTCTTACTTCGGTTGGGTGGTGACCATAGTCATCCACCAAACACACCTCGCCCTTACTGGTAGTAAACGTACCTAACTGCTCGAAACGACGACCTATTCCACCAAAGCTGGCTAATGCGCGAATGATAGCGTCGTCATCTACACCTTCATCCGTCGCTACAGCGATAGCGGCAAGGGCATTAAGCACATTGTGGTTACCGGTGAGGTTCAGCGTTATATCTAACGGTTCGCGTTCTGGGCGAATAACCGTAAAATTCGCTTTACCGAATGACAGTGAAACATTTTCTGCGCGATAGTCATTGTGAGATTCAAAACCGTAGGTCAGAATACTTCGGCCTATACGAGGGCGAATCTCTTGAATATTTGCATCGTCACCGCACACGATGGCCTGCCCGTAAAAGGGTAGGTTCGACAAGAAATCAACAAAGGTATCTTTCACCTTTGAGAAATCGCCACCATAAGTATCCATATGGTCGGCTTCAATATTGGTCACCACAGAAACCATCGGCTGCAAGTGAAGGAACGACGCGTCGCTCTCGTCAGCCTCTGCGATTAGATAACGGCTTTTACCCAAACGCGCATTCGTACCAGCACTATTAAGCAAACCGCCGATAACAAACGTAGGGTCATACTCCGCTTCTGCGAAAATCGTTGAAATTAAACTGGTTGTGGTCGTTTTGCCGTGGGTACCCGCCACCGCAATACCGTGGCGGAATCGCATCAATTCTGCCAGCATTTCTGCACGGCGAATAATCGGAATGCGCTTTTCACGAGCCACGACAATCTCTGGGTTTTGCTCGTTGATGGCGCTAGACACCACAATAACGTCCATGCCTTCAACATTTTCCGCACGGTGGCCTATTTTCACATCAGCACCTAATTCGCTTAGCCGCTGTGTCATTGGCCCTTCTTGAATGTCAGAGCCAGCAATAGCATAACCTTCGTTCAGTAATACTTCGGCAATACCACCCATACCGGCACCGCCGATACCAATAAAGAATATATTTTTAACCCTGCGCATTTGCGGGCTTTCAAATGGGGTTTTAAAAACCATTAGTCCCCTACTCCTACCACGCTTTTAACGTGGCTTACTACATTTTCCGTGGCATGAGTGCTTGCACATGTTTTCGCAACAGCACCCATCTTTAAGCAGCCTTCAGGGTGTTGTAACCACTGACGCACCGCCTGCCCTAAATTTTCTTTTAATACAGATTGAGCAATCATCAGTGCCGCATTTTGCTTAACTAACGACTGCGCATTTTTTGTTTGGTGATCGTCTACCGCAAAAGGTAGCGGTACGAAAATCGCCGCGCGTCCGGCAGCTGCAACTTCACTTACCGTAAGCGCACCGGCTCTACAGACAACAAAGTCTGCCCATTCATAAGCTGCGGCCATGTCATCAATAAAGTCACTGACATCGATTTTCGACATATCTGCGCCCACCGACGTGTAGGCTTTAATGACACCTTCACTGTTGCCTTTTCCACATTGGTGTTTGATTGATAAACCTTCTAACACCCCGCAAGTCTCCGGCACGGTTTCATTGAGAATTTGTGCGCCCAAACTGCCGCCTACAACAAGTAAATTAAGGCCTTGTTTATGCTCTGTGGTGTTTTCACGAGCGTCTGCGTCAATGTCTACAGATTTGGGCTTCACCTGCCAAATTTCATCACGAACAGGATTGCCCACAGTATGCACCTTAGTAGCGCCACCTGAAAATTGTTCTTTGGCATCGTCAAAGCCCAGAAGCACGCGACTTGCGAATTTACTAAGAAGCTTATTGGTCATGCCTGCCGCTGCATTTTGTTCATGCACAATAACGGGAATACCTAAGCTTTTTGCAGCAACCCCACCAGGGCCGCTAGCGTAACCGCCAAACCCAACAACGATATCAGGTTGAAGGCGCTTTATAATTCGCCTTGCAGAAAATAAGCTTTTAACTAACGCAACAGCACCTTGAAGACGTGCCGTAACACCTTTGCCACGAAGCCCTTTTACCGGAATAAAGTGAATAGGTATGTCGTGCTTAGGCACAACTTGCGCTTCCATCCGCTCGGCGGTGCCTAGCCAATGAATGTCCCAACCTTCCTTTCGAAGCGCGTTTGCCACTGCAAGGCCTGGGAAAACATGCCCGCCTGTACCGCCAGCCATAATTAAGCAACGCTTAGCCATTATCAGCCTCCTGCGCTACCCGCGCGAGTATAGCTTTAATGCCAGCTTTTCCTTCATCTTCCGCACTTGATGTTTTAGTGGGTTTAGCTTCAACCGTCGCTGTAGAAAAATCCGCTTCATCGGCTCCGCTCTCTACACTTGCCTCACCTTCAGCTTGTGACGCTTTAGTTTGCGACGTGCTTGTAGGAATAGGCTTTTTACGGCGGGCCTTGCTCTTACCGGATTTGCTGTCGCCCCGGCCAATCGCCTGTACGCCATCAACCCGTAATTCAAAATCGATACGAAGTAATATGGCTACTGCTACTGACATGATGATAAGTGACGAGCCGCCGTAGCTAACTAACGGCAGTGTTAACCCTTTTGTTGGCAGAATACCTGCGCTTGCACCAATATTTACCGCAGTTTGGAAACTGAACCAGATGCCTATGCTGTAAGCCATGTACCCATCAAACGCTCGTCCTTTTTCAAGTGCCTTATTTCCAATGCTCAGTGCACGCAACACCATCCACAAAATAAGGCCGAGTACGGCAAGCACACCAACGAAACCTAGCTCTTCCGCTAGGATGGCCATAACGAAGTCAGTGTGTGCTTCGGGTAAGAATTCCAGTTTTTGCAAACTATTGCCTAGGCCTTGCCCAAACCAGTTACCGCGGCCATAGGCCATCAAAGACTGGGTTAGCTGATAACCAGCGCCAAACGGATCAGCCCAAGGGTCTAAAAAGGAGGTAACCCGTTTCATTCGGTATTCTTCAAACACGATAAGCGCTACAACCGCCAATATGCCTGCAAACACCAGTGCGAAGAACTGCCAAAGTCGTGCACCCGCTAAAAACAGCAAGCCAATCGTGGTTGCAAACATCACAACGACGGTACCTAAGTCTGGCTGTAGCAGTAATAGCATCGCTAACGCAAAGAACACGACAAGGGGTTTAATAAATCCTTTTAGATTTTCGGTCACTTCTTCGTAGCGGCGAACCAGATAACCCGCCAAATAGGCAAAGAAAAAGAGCTTAGCAGGCTCGGCAGCTTGAATGGTTATAGGCCCAATCGCCAACCAACGGGTACTCCCGTTTACAGTTCTTCCCACTACCAGAACTGCTAACAATAGCGCGATGGCCGCGAGCAGAAGATAGGGATTGGTCATGCGCCAAAACTGCATGGGCAAATTCAGCACTACCATAGCGGCAACGATCGCCCCAACAATGTAAATACCGTGGCGAATAGCAAAATAGAAGGGGTTGTCGTGCAGCCTATCGGCCACCGGCATCGACGCCGAGGTGACGATAATAATGCCAATACTCATTAGCGCGAGCGCAATTAAGATAAGCGTCACGTCATAGGGGTGCGTTGCCGAAGGTTGTCCGTCGTGCTTCGCGGCAAATAACGCGCTAAGTTTGGTAGAGGCAGCAATCATGATGTGGCCTCCACAGCGTCGTCGTTCTTACTGTGTAGATTAAGTAGGTCGTGTACATCTTGTTTAAACACGTCACCGCGATGCATATAGTTCTTAAACATATCTAAACTTGCACACGCAGGCGAAAGCAGCACAACATCACCAGGGGCAGCAAGTCTTGTTGCTGCTTTTACGGCGTCTTTCATCGTTGCCACACGAGTTGTATGCGCAAAACTCTTTTCAAACAGGTGTGCATCTTTGCCCAAAGCAAACACGTGCGATACATATTTAGTTAGATAAGGCGAGAGGCTGGCTATATCAGCGCCTTTAGCGTCACCACCTGCAATAAGAATGAGCTTCCCTTGTATAGTCGGGGCTAACCCTTCAAGGGCAGCTATAGTGGCGCCAATGTTGGTTGCTTTGGAGTCGTCGATATATCGGATGTCGTTTACACAGGCTATTTCCACACAACGATGTGGTGCAGCTTTAAAACTGTGTAGATGTTTAACCGCGAGCACTGGCGAAACACCTAGCTGTTGGCATATGCCTAATGCAGCCATGATGTTAAGCACGTTGTGCATGCCCGCCAAATGAATATCGCTAAGGGCAATAAGCTTTTCGCCTTTAAACGTTATATATAGACTTTGTTCATCGTCACGAGCCCTATCGTCACCGTCAAAAGACGCAATCGCAAACCCTGTGGTCGACTCTCCCAGTCCATATTCAACAATGGTTTTTGACGCTAGCGCGTCTTCATTAAATTCGGCATTAGATACAGCATTAGATTCGCCATCAGATACTGCATTTGATGCAGCATTACCCTTAGCGTCAGCAATAATCTGCTCGTCTGGCGCTACAAACTCACCGTCTCGCCATACAATCGCAGATTTCGCGTTATCAAAAATGCGATGCTTGGCATCGATATAGGCTTCAAGGGTACCGTGACGGTCAAGGTGATCATCGGAAATATTAAGGACAGTAGCAGCTTCGAGCACCAAGCTTGACGTTGTTTCAAGTTGAAAACTTGATAGCTCCATCACCACTACGTCTGCATCACTTTGAAGCGCTTCAAGCACAGGGCGACCTACGTTACCCGCTTCAATACTTTTTACGCCGCAGCTTTTGAGCAGATGGTTCACTAATAAAGTAACCGTGGTTTTACCGTTAGAGCCGGTTATACCTACTACGCGCTTAGCTGGCGTAGCATCACTCGTGGAGGCATTTAATCGGGCAAACAATTCCACGTCGCCGATCACCTCAACACCACACTTTTGCGCTAAAGCCACTTGTTCAATATTCAGAGCAAGCCCCGGGCTTAACACCAAGGTGTCTACACCATCAAAGTAATCTTCGCTTAGAGCAGTGCAAGTGACCTTCTCTGCCATAAACGCTTGCATGTCGGTATCAAGATCAGAATCAGGGTCGGTAACTAGAGTAAAATTAGCACGGGTATCAAATGCTTTAACCGTTGCCTGCTTTTGCAAAAAAAAGCGCACGCAAGCCTGACCTGTAACACCTAGGCCACCGACTACATAACTATGCTCACGTACGTTATACGACATTACGATTTATCTCTTTACCGCTTATCTAAGTTTGAGGGTAGCAAGACCCACCAACACCAAAATGATTGAAATGATCCAAAAACGCACTATTACGCGCGGCTCTGGCCAGCCCTTCAATTCATAATGATGGTGAATAGGCGCCATACGAAAAATACGCTGGCCACGCAATTTGTAAGAACCTACCTGAAGGATGACCGACAGGGTTTCCATAACAAAAACACCACCCATGATGATTAACACGAGCTCTTGGCGCACTAATACAGCTAACACACCTAGTGTGCCGCCTAGCGCTAGTGAGCCAACGTCACCCATAAATACTTGTGCCGGATACGTGTTAAACCATAAAAAGCCTAAGCCTGCACCGACCATGGCGGTACACACAATCACCAGTTCGCTGGTAAGCGGAATATGAGGAATATTCAGGTATTCAGCAAAGTTCGCATTACCTGTCACATAGGCGAAAATGGCAAATGCGCCTGCCACCAATATAGTGGGCACAATGGCAAGTCCATCCAATCCATCGGTAAGGTTTACCGCGTTACTTGTGCCTACAATGGCAAAGTAGGTAATAATGACGAAGAACGCACCTAACTGCGGGAACACTTCTTTGAAGAAAGGCACCAGTAGTGAGGTTTCAGCGCTTATTGTTGCACTGCTGTATAGATAGAATGCGACGCCTAACGCAACCACAGATTGCCAGAAATATTTCCAACGGGCGATAAGCCCCTTCGAATCTTTGCGGATCACTTTTCTGTAGTCGTCAACAAACCCAATAATACCGTAAGCCACAACCACGGTAAGGGTTACCAACACATAACGGTTAGTCAGATCAGCCCAAAGCAGGCCGCTTACTACAATTGCTGCGAGTATAAGTAACCCGCCCATAGTGGGTGTGCCTGATTTTGACAAATGGCTTTGCGGGCCATCGTCTCGTACAGTTTGACCAATTTGCATACGCTGCAAATAACGAATCATCTTAGGGCCAATAAGAATGGCAATAAGTAATGCGGTCAGCGTGCTTAAAATTGCACGAAGGGTAAGGTATGAAAATACGTTAAACCCTGAATCGAATTGTGTCAGCCAGTCGGCTAGCCAAATTAACATGCTATTCGCTCCCGACGGCTATCGTGCTTTCCCAGCGCAGAGGCCTCTACCGCCTCTACCACACGTTCCATTCTGGAACTGCGTGAACCTTTAACTAAAATTGAAATATCGCGCTGCTGCACTAACAAATCACTCTCCATTGCGGCCAACAAACTTTCAACATCGCTGAAATGGCCACCATTTTCATTAAACACAGCACTAGCTGATTGACTCAAAACACCCATGGTATACAGGTAATTAATTCCTTTTTGTTTAGCGTATTCCCCCACCTGCTCGTGGTAAAAACGCGCTTTTTCACCCAACTCTTTCATGTCGCCTAGAACAAGAACGCGGATACCTGAAAAGCTACTTAGCGTATCAATTGCCGCATTTACAGACGCCACGTTGGCGTTGTAGGTGTCATCTAACAGCCGAACCTGTTCGGTAAGCTGCTTTACATTCAAGCGGCCACTAACTTGCTTCATGGCAAGTAAGCCGTCGCGCACGTTTTCTAGTGTGGCGCCAACTTGCAGCGTTAATGCCGCAGCGACAAGGGCATTCCCCACGTTGTGAACGCCAGGAATAGTAAGCTGAATAGACATATCTCCTTGCGGGCAAACCAAGTGGAATGCGGCGCACCCATCTAGCCCAATGGTGATATCTTCTGCTCTAAAGTCAGCATCGTTTTTCTGCTGGGGCGAAAACGTTAGCGTTTTGGTCTGTTTAAGTTTGCCTTGCCAAAATTCAGAAAACTGGCTATCAACATTGACTACCGCCACGCCGTCACTGCCTAAGCCTTTAAAAATTTCACTTTTGGCGCGCGCTACACCTAGCAAACTTCCAAAGCCTTCTAGATGAGAAGCGGCGGCGTTTACGATAGTCGCGACGTCCGGCTTAACAAGGTTCGTGGTATAGGCGATTTCACCAATGTGATTTGCGCCTAACTCCATCACTGCATATTCATGCTGAGGTTCAAGGCGTAGAAGGGTTAGCGGCACACCGATATCATTATTGAAGTTACCGTTTGTGGCTAATACATTGCCTCTTCGCTCCAAAATAGCGGCACACATTTCCTTTACGGTGGTTTTGCCACTGCTTCCGGTAATCGCAATCGTTTTGGGCGCCACATAAGCTTTTACTGCCGCACCTAATAGACCAAGTGCTTCTTTGGTATCTTCAACCATGATGACAGGTAACGAGGTTGCTACGTCTTCACTGGCAATAACCGCACTTGCTCCCGCTTTCTCTGCCGTTGAAATAAAATCATGGCCGTTAAAATTCGGACCTTTCAAGGCCAAGTAAACTGCGCCATCTTCTAGGGTGCGGGTATCGGTACTTACTGCAGACACTTCAACGTCAGCAGCGCCTTTAAATAATTTTCCATTAACCTTTTCGGCTATCCATGACAGCGTTGTTGTTATCATTTGCTGTACTCCTGTTGCAGTCGCGCCACAACTGCACGTTCGTTATAGTTAGTCTTTTTGTCACCGATAATTTGGTAATCTTCATGTCCTTTTCCGGCCACGATGATGATGTCGCTTTCATGCGCATGCTCAAGGCAATGACGAATAGCTTGCTCGCGATCGGGAATAGACACTGCCAGCTCTCGGTTTTTCAAACCCGCAATGATATCCTCGGCGATAGATTCAGGGCTTTCACTGCGACTGTTATCTGTGGTGATCACAATAGCGTCAGCACCAACCTCGGCAGCCTGCCCCATTAACGGTCGCTTGCCTTTGTCTCTGTCCCCGCCACAGCCAAACACACACCACACTTTGCCCGTTGTATGGAATTTGGCGCTTAACAGCACTTTCTCCAGAGCGTCTGGTGTATGCGCGTAGTCCACCACCAAGTTAGCGGCACCCGTTACAGAGAAAACTTCCATTCGCCCGGGTACAGGCGTGATCGCATTTACCGCGTTAACCACGTCATCAAAACGCTCACCTTCAGCGAGTAACGTACCTATAGCACTCAATACATTACTGATATTGAACTTTCCGAATAGTGGCAGCGAAATAGCAGCGCTTCCCCACGAACTCACCAGTTCAAAGCTACATCCACCTGCATGATAAGAAGCATTTGTGGCGAAACAATGGCGACTTTGAGGATTGTTATGCTCTCGCAAGTATTCACTTTCACCGCTTCCATCCAGACCACTTTCGTCTATACCTGTCCAGATGCGTGTAATCGACTTATCTGCTGCACCATCCCACTTCTTACTTTCATCATCATTAGCGTTTAATACCACAGCCTTTAAACCTGGCTGCTGAAGCAGCAAGCGCTTGGCTTTGCCGTACTCTTCCATGGTGCCGTGGTAATCGAGATGATCTCGAGTAAGGTTAGTGAAAACAGCGATATCGGTTTTTACTGTACCAAGCCGACCTTGAACCAATGCGTGAGAACTTGCTTCGAAGGCCGTATGGCGCACTTCACTTTGCACAAAGTCTGCCAACAAATACTGCATACGTATGGCATCGGGCGTAGTGTTTGCTGCCGGCGTGTTCGACCATTGGGTTTCATCGCCTTCAAACACACTACTCCCTAGAGTTCCGATGCTTGCACTACGTGTACCTAACGCATCCTTAAGCTGGGTAAGCAATTGAACTGTAGAGGTTTTTCCGTTTGTCCCTGTCACTGCTACCGTCGTCATTTTCTGAGCAGGGTAGTCGTAAAATGCAGCAGCTAATGCAGAGAGCATTTGTGGTAATTCATACAGCGAGATAATGACGCTGTGGTCACGCATTTCCATCTGACCATGGGCACTACTGTCTTCAGTTTGCGCCAGAATTACACGCGCCCCTAAACTTATTGCCTGGGGTATAAAATCTCGACCATCGCGTTCGTGGCCCTTAATTGCCAAGAACGCTAAGCGTGTATTCACTTCTCGGCTGTCTAGCGTTAAACCTTCAATGCGGATATCTGGGGCGTCTACACCAAATTTCGCCAATAAAGCTTTTATACTTTGAATAAAGGCACTAACTACCACTTTGACCTCCTTTCAATAAGCGGCTAGATGTAACCTGCTTGTCATCGGGCGTGACGTTTAACATGTGCAGTGCGCCACCCATAATTGATGAAAAGACAGGTGCAGCGGTATCCCCCGCGTGATACAAATCACCGCCAGGTTCGTTGATCAATACAATAGTTACTAGCCTGGGGTCAGACACAGGTGCGATACCGGCGAAAATGTTGACGTACTCTTCGCCGTACCCGCCGGCCATCGCTTTTCGGCTTGTTCCTGTTTTCCCAGCAACGCGATAACCTGGTACCGACGCTTTTGTTGCTGTGCCGCCACGCTGGGTTACGCTTTCCATCATTTGAACAATAGCGTTAGCGTTTTCTTCGCTGATCACCCGCTCAGATTGAGCCTGCCATGAAGGTTGCTCTGGCGACTTGATGACATTAAGCGGTGTTTTAATACCCCCGTTCGCCAACGTTGCGTAAAGACGCCCCAACTGTGCAGTGGTAACCGAAATGCCGTATCCAAATGACAGCGTGGCTAGCTCAAATTCAGACCAGCGGCTGCGCTCATGAAAGATACCGCTACTCTCACCCGCCATATTAAGCCCGGTATCGCTCATTAAGCCCATATTGTAATAGGTATCCAGCAGGAACTGTTTAGGCACAGAAAGCGCCAGCTTCGACGTCCCCATATTTGAGGAATGCTGAATAATTTCTTCTAGCGTTAGTTCGCCGTAGTTGCGCGAATCTTTTACTAGGCTGCCGCCTAATCGCATCCATCCTGGATGAGTGTTTACTGAGTCTTCAGGCTCCACTTCACCGAACTCTAATGCAGTAAGGACGGCCAGCGGTTTTAGCGCCGAGCCTGGTTCGAACGCATCGGTAATAACCCTGTTACGCATTCTGTGCGCAGAAATATCGCTTCTGTCATTCGGATTGAATGACGGTGCATTCACCATGGCTAACACATCACCGCTTTTTACATCGATGACAATGGCGGAAGCCGAGCTTGATTGGTAATAAATCATGGCTTCTTTAATTTCTTTATAAGCAAGTGCCTGAATACGCTGATCAATAGTCAGCTGCAGGTCGCCGGCTTTTTCGCCTGATTTTGTTTCTAAGATCTCTACCTGACGGCCTTTCGCATCGCGGCGTATTTTACGAGAACCCGGCGTGCCCGTTAGCCACTCGTTATACATGCGTTCCAAGCCTTCAACGCCCGTGTCGTCAACATCGGTTACGCCGATTAACTGCGCTGAAACTTCACCTGTAGGATAGTAGCGGCGGCTTTCACGGCGAAGATAAATGCCTGGAATGTCCAGTTTATCAACGTACTCTGCCATGGCAGGCGACACCTGACGCTGCAAGTAAACAAAGCGGCGTTTGGGGTTTGCCACTTTTTCTTTGAGTTCATTGACGTCTTGGCGCAGTACATCTGCCAGCGCTTCCCAACGGCGCTCTTCCTCGAAGCCGTTGTTTTCATGGATAACCTTAGGGTCTGCGTAGATGGCCCGAACAGGCACACTCACCGCCAGCTCAACACCATTTCTATCGGTAATGAGCCCGCGATAGGTTGGCATGTCACGGGTTCTTAGTGTGCGGTTGTCGCCCTGTTGAATTAGCTCGTCTGGCTCAATAACTTGAATATAGGCTGCACGGGCGGCTAGCACGCTGAAAACTAGCATAATAACAACAAGCACAACGACAAAGCGCCAGTGCACTAGGCTTGGCGTTACATTTTGTTTTGCACCGGTTTTTTTACGTTGGCGAGAAAGTGCTGTTGTACTCATTTTAACTTCACCACTACTTCATCGTCTGCGGTTGGACGGTACATTTCTAACTGTTTTTCAACTAGGTTTTCTATGCGGTTATGCTCGGTCAACGCGCGTTGCTCAAGCACGAGGTTACGCCACTCGACATCAAGCTCATCTTTCTCTTGCATAAGGTCTTCAAGGGCAATGACCTGCTGTCTGTTGTGATGACTGCTTAGTGTCACTGCCATGGCACTTGTGATAACCATTAAATACAACAAAACCCGCAACTTGTTGCGGGTCAAATCTGAAACAATTATTAGCAGTAATTTAAAATTAGTGCTGGCCTTGTCTGGCGCGACTTTGGTCATAACTTTTCTGCCACACGTAATACCGAACTGCGAGAGCGAACGTTGTTCGCAATCTCCTGTTCTGAAGGTTTTATCGCTTTGCCCAAGGCTTTTAACACTTTATCTGCATCTATTTCAGCCTGAGTAATCGGTAAGTTGTGCGGTACTGATTTCCCTTTACTTTGATCCTTAATGAAGCGTTTTACTAAACGGTCTTCAAGAGAGTGAAACGAAATAACGGCAAGACGTCCTTCTTTCGCCAACACCTGTGTCGCGGCTTTAAGGCCAACACGAAGTTGCTCAAGTTCCGCATTGATATAAATGCGAATACCTTGGAATGCACGGGTTGCCGGATGTTTAAACTTATCCTTTACAGGAACCGCTTCGTCGATAATTTTGGCTAGCTGAGCTGTGCGCGTAATGGGTGTTTCTTTGCGCGTGTTTACAATGGCATGGGCTATGCGTTTGCCGAACTTCTCTTCGCCAAACTCTTTAATAACCTGCGTAATGTCTTGTTCTTCGGCGTTAGCCAACCAGTCTGCAGCACTTTGTCCACGTGAGGTGTCCATACGCATATCCAGCGGGCCGTCACGAAGGAAGCTAAAACCACGCTCGGCATCATCTAGCTGAGGTGAAGATACCCCCAAATCCATAAGCACACCGTCAATCTTACCGGTTAGTCCCAGCGCTTCGATTTCTTCTGCCATATCACCAAATGGTGAGTGGATAATGCTAAAACGCTTATCATCGGCGAAACGTTCTGCCGCTTTGATTGCTTGCGGATCACGGTCAAAGGCGATGAGACGCCCGTGTTCGCCCAATGCATCCAAAATATGTGCTGAGTGCCCCCCACGGCCGAAAGTGGCGTCAATGTAGATACCGTTCGGTTTAATCGCTAGGGCTTCAATGCATTCATCAAGCAATACTGAAATATGTTTAAATTCGCTAGGCTGCGTCATAGAGAAAAGTCCTGTAATCGTTCGGTAAGTTCAAATTCGCCTTTGCGTTCGGTGTCTATATCAGCTTCAACTTGTTGTGCCCAAATATCGGCATCCCAAATTTCGAATTTGTTTAACTGACCAACTAACATGACTTCTTTTGAGAGTTTTGCGAAACTTCGCAGTGGAGTAGGAACAAGAATGCGCCCGCTTTTATCCATCTCACCTTCAGAAGCATAACCTAGTAGCAATCGCTGCAAGCGACGCTCGGCTGGGATCATGCTTGAAAGTTTAGAGAGTTTAAGCTCAATCTCTTCCCATTCGGGAAGTGGGTAAAGTAGCAAACAACTTTGTTGTGTATCGACTGTGCAGACCAGTTGTCCCTGACAATCATCCAGCAGCGACTGACGATACTTCGTCGGTATAGCCAGTCTGCCTTTTGTATCCAGATTGATTGCGTTAGCGCCGCGGAACATTCCCCTAGCCTTTTATTATTTGCTCTTGGTTTTCTTGTTTTTTGAGTACTAATCTGCAAAGTGATGATGATTTGATCCACAATTCGCCACATTTACCCACTGAGATACAGTTTAGGTATCAATGATCCCCACTGTCAAGTAGAAAAAAGGCGTGAAGGCCGCATAAACACTGGGTTTAAACTGGTTGGATATACAGTGTTTTTAGGAAGTGTATGATTAGGCGTGTAAAAAAGATTAAAAAATATTCAGGTGAGAAAAAATAAAGGTGTAATTAATCGATGAACTGCTGTTTTTGACTGTAAATAAGCGGCGAGATCTCACGATTATGTTTAACGCTGTTTTCAGCGGTATTGCGCGTATGCTTAGTCGTAATTCAAACAGCTGCGCCACATCAGCACGTTAAAAAACGAGTGAGTTAACACGACTAGTGCTAACTCACTGCATTTACATCAACGCGTGCTAACGCATAGCAATAATCAGGGAGTTCTTACTTAGAAACGATAGGATGCTGAAAGTGAAGCAACGTCACTACTTTCTTCCCCATCAATATCCGTTTCATAGCTTGCTGATATTGAAAACTGTTCATTAACCCAATAATCGAGTGCTACTCCAACAGCCTTCTCATTTACAAAGCCGTCTGGCGCATCTGAATAGGTGAACAAGCCAGCAACACTAAAACCTTTATTGAAAAAGTAACGAGCTGAGCCATAAAAAACGTCATTACTTTCAGCTATATACTCGGCCATAAAGTCCCAGCCTTTACCCTCCTTTCCAACAGTTGTGTAACGAGTAAAAATTAATGCAGAAGATTCGTTACCGCTAGCTTCAAACACGTCATCTTCGAAGGCATATTCAGTGCTGAAGTGCTGATAAGTCAAACCTGCGCCAACTTGCCACTCACGTGATAAGTTGTAACCCAGCTTAGCATTTATGTCGGTGCTATCAGATTCGCCATAGCCATTGTTCCATTTCCTATGAACCCCTTCGATTGCTAACATTAAGTTTTCATCGATGTAAAACGTCGCTCCAAGATTAAAAAAGTCGGCACCATCTAAATTGGCGTAACCACCAGATAAACTCGATACACGCTGAAGATAAGGGTTTATAAGGTAAGCGCCGCTGTTTCCGCTAACTTCTTCCAGGTAGCGCACATACCTTGCACCGTAGAGGTTGTCATCGAATCCTTCAGGATCGACAGCGGTAAACTGTACTTCGTTTTGTGTAGCTGCATGTGCTGCTGAGACTGTAAATACTGAAGCTGTGATAAGTGATAGTGCAGTTAGCGTAGTTTTTAGCTTATTAGTGTTAGTGTTCATGTCTTTTGTCCTTAAAAAATGTGTTGGGAACGAGGTGTAAGATAAGACATTAAAACTTAACGGTTTCTGAACGAAACATGACGAAGTCTGAACGTGAATTTTAGGTACAAAAAAACCCGCAACTTTGCGGGCTTTTAAACTTCAAAATGAGGGAGCGATTACGCGTTTGGCGCCGCTTCGGGTGCTGCTTCTTCTGCTTTAACCGCAGAAAGCTGCATGCTGCGAATTGGGTTTTCTGTGTCGTTAGAAAGCTCAACAAGGCGGTTTAGCTGACCAACAGACATCATTACTGCGTAGATAGCACCTAGGAAGCCTTGCTTGTGTAGCTCAAGCACCTGCTCTTCTGGCAGCTCAAGAAGCTTCTTCTCGTTGATGCTCATCATGCCGGTAACATTGCGCTGTTTACCATCTTGGTAAGTAAGGCGAATTTGAATTGGATCAAGAAGGTCCAGTTCAACGACTTTCGCAACAAAACGCTGAGTTAGCATTTCGCTATTCGCAAGGTCTGCTAGGAATTTCTGACGGTTATCTAGGAACTCGCTTGCTTCACCAGCTTCAGTAAATAGCGCTTGGCCTTCGTCAGAAATAAGGTCAGAGTTTTCATCAATGTAAACGCCAAGCTTGTCGCCGTCTGGACGCACGTCGAATGGATAGCGAAGGATGTTCATTGGAACGTGAGGGCCTTTCCAGCTGTCGCCAGTTAGAAAAAGGTTTTGACCTTGTTCCATACCAAGCATAGTCACAACGTGGTGACGCTTTGATGTAGTGTCTTCAATGAACACTAGCGGCATTGTCGCAGCTAGTTGTGCAAATTCACGGATCGTTGCTGCTGCAAGGTGTGTATTTTTCGCAAAGCTGAAAGATGTATTTACCGCAACCTTTAGGTCTTTATGCTTTTCTTTATCTAGCGGTACAAAATTAATAGCCATATTTATTTCTCATACTTGTTAGCTGTGGCCCCGGCTTGATTATGTGAGAAGAGCGGGTGCCACTAAAAAATTACGTCGGCCGCGCTGATGCATAGTAGTCATCGATAATTGGCGGAGCGCTTGGAAGTATCCCGTATTCGCGCAATGAAGTCACGCAGTCTTCACCATAACAAGTTTTAAATTTTTATTGCAATGTAAACTTGAAGTAAACAAGCACAAGCGCTCTAAAAATGAGCAATATCGACTAATTTAGGGCTTAGTGAGTGCGATCTGAGGTAAATGCATAGCAAGTAAAAGCCTATTGTCGCAGTGCGCATTATCCTTTAGTCTCGTATTGCTATTAAGTTAGCGGTTGTTGACCTAAGCGATAAAAAACAAAATAAGGATTTTCTATGAAGGGGCGCTTCCCACTCTCATCTTGCGCATTACTTATCTCTGCGCTTTTTGCTTCACACTCTGTACTTGCTGAGACCTCTACTTATTCAGCATCTGAAAAAGCTATCAAGATCGCACAAGAAACTATTATTGTTGATGGACACATTGATGTTCCTTATCGCGTAAAGGAAAAGTGGGTTGATGTCACTAAAGCCACGCAGGACGGCGACTTCGACTACCCTCGTGCAGTATCTGGTGGTTTGAACGCCCCTTTTATGAGTATTTACGTGCCTGCTAGTTTAGACAACTCTCCAGAATCTACGCAGCTTGCCCATGAGCTCATCGATTCAGTAGAAGCCATTGTTGCCCGTGCACCTGATAAATTTGCCATTGCTAAAAGCCCTTCTGACGTAAAAGCCCAATTTGAAAAAGGGTTAATTTCACTGCCAATGGGCATGGAAAATGGTTCTCCTATTCAAGGTGACTTGGCGAATCTAACGGCTTTTTACGAGCGCGGGATTCGCTACATCACCCTTGCTCATAGTCAAGCTAACCACATTTCTGACTCTTCGTATGACCTGCGCAGAAAATGGAAAGGCCTTAGCCCGTTTGGCAAAACCTTAGTGGGCGAAATGAACAACATTGGTATTATGCTGGATATTTCCCATGTGTCTGACGACGCCTTTTACCAAGTTATTGAGTTAACAAAGGTGCCAGTTATAGCGTCACATTCTTCACTGCGCCGCTTTACCCCCGGTTTTGAGCGCAACATGGACGACGAGATGATCAAAAAACTCGGCGAAAATGGCGGTGTTATTATGATTAACTTTGGTTCTAGTTTTGTATCTAAAGAAGCTGGAAAGTGGCGTAGTGGCCTTACTGCAGCGCGCAAAGCCTTGGTTGAAAAAGAAGGCGAAGACAGCCCTAAGCTAGAGAACTTTGAAGAGAATTATCGCAAAGAAGTGCCATACCCTTATTCAACCCTAGACGAAGTGCTTGACCATATCGATCACGTGGTAAAACTGATTGGTGTTGATCACGTGGGTATTGGTTCAGACTATGACGGTGTAGGTGACTCACTCCCCATTGGGCTTAAAGACGTGGCGAGTTTTCCAAACCTAGTACAAGGATTGCTGGATAGAGGTTATAGCCGTACCGACATTGAAAAGATATTGAGCGGAAACCTTTTGCGCGTTTGGCAACAAGTTGAGGAATATGCGGAAGAGCATGCGGAAGATCACGCGGAAGGTTATGAGAAAGATCACGCGGCAGCGCACTGATCGCACAATGCTTTAAAAATAAAGCGCAGGGAAGCGTGTTATCGCTTCCCCATGCTTTATCTACTCTACTGCACTTTCAACTCTATTATTTTTTGCGTGACACAATTAAGTAAAACGCGCTTGGCAATACCAACAGTGTTAATACCAGTGCACTCGCCATACCGCCTACCATAGGCGCCGCAATGCGCTGCATCACTTCACTACCAGTTCCAGTGGCATAAAGCACAGGCAACAAGCCAACAATAATAGAAAGCGATGTCATCATAACTGGGCGAAGTCTTGCCGAGGCGGCATGGACAATAGCCTTTTTCACAAGCGCATCTTTTTTAGTGTTGCCATTTTCTGTTTCGTGGCTAGTGAGTGCATCTGATACATATTGGTTTAGATAGACCAGCATGATAACGCCTATTTCTACCGCTACACCTGCTAAGGCAATAAACCCAACACCTACCGCCACCGACAGATTGAAGTTAAGAAGGTAAAGCAACCATACACTGCCCACCAGCGCCAACGGTAAGGTCGCGAGTATGAGTGCCACATCGCGAAGGCGTTTAAATGCCAGATAAAGCAAAAGGCAGATAATGGCTAACGTTAGCGGTATAACCACCGACAGTTTTGCTTTCGCGCGCTCAAGGTAAGCAAACTGCCCCGCCCACGTAATGGAGTATCCAGTGGGTAAATCAAGTTGCTCTGACAAATGACGTTTTGCGCTATCTACATAACCCCCTACGTCAATACCCGTGGCTGAGTCTGACGAGATATCAATGTATACCCATCCGTTTAATCGGGCATTTTCACTTTTAATCCCAGCCGGCCCGTCGTCAATACGCACGGTCGCCACATCGCCAAGGGTAATGTGAACACCGCTTGGTGTGACGAAAGGCATGGATGCTAAAGATTCAGGCGTATCGCGGTAGTGCTGTAAAAAGCGCATGGCAATAGGAAAACGCTCACGCCCTTCCACTGATTGTGTAACCACTTTGCCGCCCACTGCCGAGCCTACAATACTGTGAACATCGTCTATCGTCATGCCGTAGCGCGCCGCCAACTGCCTGTCGATATCGATATAAACGTAACGGCCACCCACCACACGCTCAGCGTATACTGATGCTGTATTGGGCAGGTCTTTAAGCAGTATCTCAGTATCCTTTCCTATGGCTTCAATGCCTGCTAGGTCAGGCCCCGCAATCTTGATCCCAACAGGGGTTTTTATCCCGGTTGCCAACATGTCGATACGGGTTTTAATTGGCATTACCCACGCATTGGTCAGCCCTGGAAATTGCACCAGAGCGTTAAGCTCTTCTTTGAGCTTTTCAGTGGTCATGCCCGCCCTCCACTGGGCTTTCGGTTTAAGCTGAATGAAGGTTTCAATCATCGTCAATGGTGCAGGGTCTGTGGCCGTATCTGCGCGTCCAATTTTCCCGAATACCGTTTCAACCTCGGGCAAGGTTGCAATAAGCTTGTCCGTCTGCTGTAAAAGCTCTCTGGCTTTACCCACTGAAATACCCGGATAGGTAGTAGGCATATACATCAAATCGCCTTCGTCCAGTTCGGGCATAAATTCGCTACCTAGTTGGTTTAACGGCCAGTACATGGAAAGCAATAAGCAAAATGCCCCCGCCAAGGTGAGCAGTGGGTAGTTAAGCAGCCGCGTTAGCAATGGCTGATACACACGTTCTAAAGCTCGATTTACCGGGTTCTGGGCTTCAGATCGTATTTTTCCGCGTACGAAATAACCCGCCAGCACAGGAACTAAAGTAATTGCCAGCGCCGCAGCTGCTGCCATGGCATAGGTTTTGGTAAAGGCAAGAGGCGCAAAAAGACGACCTTCTTGCGCTTCCAATGCAAAAACAGGAATAAAGGATACGGTTATAATTAGGAGCGCAAAGAATAAAGCTGGACCAACTTCGGTGGTCGACTTAATCACCAGTTCCCAACGTTTGGCTGCCGAAAGCTTTGCAGAAGTTGGTATAGATGTTTGCGACTGGGCACTCCCTGACCCAACCTGACTTGCTGAATCCCTTTGACTCGCTGAATCCCTTTGACTCGCTGAGGCTCCCTGACTTGATGAAACAGCATGCTGATGAATGTGCTTGTGTAAATTTTCAACCACAACAATAGCGCCATCCACCATTGCACCAATAGCGATAGCAATGCCACCTAAAGACATGATGTTGGCATTAAGTCCCTGCAGCTTCATTACGATAAACGCGGCGAGAATACCAATAGGCAAACTGATTAGCGCAACCATAGATGAGCGTAAGTGAAACAAGAAGATAGCGCATACCAAACCAACGACCAGCAATTCCTCCACCAACTTATTGGTGAGGGTATCGACGGACTTATCAATAAGGGTGGAGCGATCGTACACGGGAACGATATTCACCCCTTCCGGCAAGCTCGCTTTTAATGAATCCAGCTTAGCTTTAACCGCATCGATAGTGGCTTTTGCGTTTTCGCCATAGCGCATCACTATAATGCCACCCACGGTTTCGCCATTCCCGTTTAGTTCAGCAATACCGCGGCGCATCAACGGGCTTTCTACCACTTGTGCTACATCATTAATCGTTATGCTAACGCCGTCCTTGATAACGCCTGTAGGCAACGACAGTATGTCGTCAATGCCCTGAATGTAGCTTTGCGCACTAACCATGTACTCTGCCTCGGCCATTTCAATAACCGAAGCGCCTGACGCGCGGTTACCCCGTTTAAGGGCAATTTCTATCATGGATGGCTGAATGTTGTAGGCACGTAATTTTTCAGGGTCGACAATAACTTGGTATTGTTTAACCATCCCTCCAATAGACGCCACTTCAGATACGCCTTCAACTGACTGAAGCTCAAACTTCAAGAACCAGTCTTGCAACGCCCTTAACTCACCAGCATCTAGCGCATTTGGCTGACTAGCATCGTTCTCCAACGCATAAATGTAAACCCAACCTACCCCTGTCGCATCTGGACCTAACTGAGGTGTCACGCCTTCTGGAAGTTGCGAAGACGCCTGGCTTAGGTATTCCAGAACACGGCTTCGAGCCCAGTACATGTCTGTATCGTCATCAAAGATAATATATACGTAGGCATCGCCGAAGAATGAATACCCTCGCACCGTCTGTGCGCCAGGCACTGACATTAGCGCAGAGGTGAGAGGAAACGTCACCTGATCTTCCACCACTTGCGGCGACTGACCGGGATAGTTTACTTTCACTATAACTTGGACATCAGATAAATCAGGGATAGCATCGACGGGGGTGTTTTTCACCGCCCAGACACCAGCAATACTGAGCATAATAGCGCTCAGCAATACCAGTATTCTATTGTTTACCGACCAGCGAATTACCGATTCAATCATGGTGCATATGCTCCTTATGATTTATCGATTTTTGTTCTGCCGACTTGTGAACCATTGACTCGTGAGCATCGCTTTGCTCTCCATCGCCCTTCCGCTCGCCCGCATTATGGTTATGATTGCTGTGACCTGAGTCATGCACCATGCCCTTGTCCACCGCATGTTCACTATGTTTATGCATATCAATAACCATGAATTCTTCGCCAGTCACAAAGGTGAACATGATGTTGTCGCCTTCTCTGAACTGAGATAAGTCAATATGATTTGATACCGAAAATGACATTATCGCAGGTCCCCGTCCCCATTTTTCAATCGGTCCGCGAGCGATCACTAACTTTGCGTTATTCGAAACGCCATTCGTTTCGGTGTCAGCCGGCAATTCAATTGCCTCAATAGTACCTGTTGTCGTGGCCTGGTGATCGGGCGCTTTCATTCGCTCAAAGTCACTGCTTTTCGACGACTCTGAATCAATCAAAAATTGTGCTGATACCATCACATCATCCTCTGGCAACAAGCCTTCGACGACTTCAAAATGTGTACTATCGCTTTGCCCCAGCGTTACCCGTACCGACTTAAAGTTGCCATCGCCATCACTGAGTACCACTTTTGCGCCCTCAGTCGTGCGAATAACGGCACTGCGAGGAACCAGTAATGCCGCCTTGCGTTGAGTAGGCTTTATTCCAACGTGGGCAAACATATTGGGCTTTAACGTGTGGTTGTTATTGTTTAGCGGTATGCGCACTTTCAGGGTTCGCGTTGTTTCTGACAAAGACGGATAAATATACTCTACGTGGCTTTCCCATTTAGCTCCGGACGCATGGTCCATTTCATCAAGGGTAACCACAGCGCTATTATGAGGCGCTATAATTTGCGCGTACTTTTCAGGCACCTCGGCAATCACCCACACCGTATCTAGCTGTGCAATGCTCATCAAGGTTGTCCCGGGCTGAACGTAAAATCCTTCCCGAATATTCAGAGCTTCTACCACACCGCTTTGCGGCGCGTTAAATGTGACGGTTTGTGTTACTCGTCTAGTTTTTTGCAATGCTTCAATAACGCTTTTTGATAGCCCCAGAGTTCTTAGGCGCTCGGCTGCGCCATCAATTAAACGTGCGTCTCCTCGCTTAATAGCTAAAACGTATTCTTCTTGTGCGCTAACTAATTCTGGCGAATACAGGGTATAAAGTGCCTGTCCTTCTTCTACTTGCTCACCTTGAGATTTAATGAAAAGCCTGTCGACCCAACCTGACACTCTAGGGTGGATGTGCACAATACTCTCTTCATCGTAAGCAACGTTGCCCACCGCCGTTACGGTCTGTTGAAGTGCTCCTATGGTAACGGGCGCGACTTTAACCCCTATATTGTGCTGTACATTTGGCGGAATCATTACGGTACCAGGCGTACGCTCATTACTTTTCGCAGATGTTGCTTCGTCATTGGCGTATACGGGCACCAAGTCCATTCCCATCGGTGACTTTCCCGGTTTGTCACGGCGATAGCTGTCATCCATAGGCGCTACCCAATATAAAGGGGCTTTGTTATCAGTTTCGTCGCTGTGGGTGTTTACTCCGCTGTGGGCACTTTCACCATGTCCGTGTTTTGATGAATCAGGCAATAATAATGAAGCCAAGCCGTACGCTAACAGGCCGCCAAATAGCAGACCTATTAGCAAACCTTTTAATAGTGTGCTTTTTGTATCTGGAGCAGGGGGAGTTGAAGATGTCATATTAACTACTCTTTATTCGAAAAATGGGCGTGAGTGGGCAGGTACAAATAAGCAAGTGACGCCAGTGTCCTGGCGCGCTCGATGTCGATTTTGAGTAAATCATCCTGTACCTGTACTTGCTTGAGATTGGCATTAACAACATCACTAATATCACCGGTGTCTGTGGTATAAGCTGTCAGTTCAGCTTCAGAAAGTTGCTGTGTTTCACCAATTAACGCCGTTTCATAAAGCGCTTTGCGCTCACTTAGCGCTGACAAGCGTGATTTAAGCACCTCTGCATTCGCGGCAAGCTCGTTCACTTTCAAGCGGAAGTCCGTTTCAGACGCACTCATTTTGGAAGCCGCCGCCGCTATTGAAGCGTCTTGACGAGATTTGTTGAAAAACGGAAGGTCTACTTGAACACCCAATGACACAAAATCAGCTCGGCTTGCGCCATTTTGCGCGTCTTGTCTGTATCCATAACTTGCTTCAAATGCCCACTGAGACTTAGTTTGCTCTCGCGCTATGTTCACATTTTGCGCTTCTATCTGGGTCTGAATTTGAAGCAGCATAGCCTCAGGATGATGCTGTAGTATTGAAAAAGGCTCACTGCTCTCAATAACCGTTAAGAACGAAGAAAGGCTGAGGTTGCTGTCGTTTAAGATAGCATCGAGCTCGATACGCTTTGGATAAGAAGGCGTTGATTCTTGCGTTGATTGAGCCAGCGGTGCGCTTACAGAGTCATCTAGCGGCGCACCAAACCATTTTGAAAGTGCCGATCTCGCTTCATTTTTTTGCTGGTAGGCCTGCACATATTTGTCGTCTAGTGACAACAATGCCAAGCGCACTTGCAGTATGTCTTGCTGCGCCGCTGCACCAACGCCTTGACTGTATCTGGAGTCAGTAAAATCGAGTAGCTGAGTAAGCAATGATTTCTCTTTGTCCAATAATCCAATGCGACGTGTTGCATAGACCCAATCTAACCAAGTAAGGGTAACTTCACGTTTAAGCCACGCCTTTCTCGCTTGGCTCTCTACGGACATTTGATCAGCCATAACCTGATACTTTTGCCGGCTGTAGAGGTTTTCATCGCCTCGCGGTAACTGCTGCTTCAAACCAACTTTAAATTGCGTCATAGGCTCTTGGTCAAATGCGAAGCCGTCGGTAGGCAAGTTTTGTACAGACGCTGAAACCTGAGGGTTTGCCCAATATGATGACGCTTCAGCTTCTGCATTAAAGCGATCCTTTCGATGCGCATTCCCTTTAAGCAAAGGGTCGTATTGAATAGCTAGCTGCAGCGCTTGTTCTAAGCTTAACGGTTGCGCCTTAGCAGGCTTTATAAACAGGAGAAAAGAAGTCAGCACGAATAATACGATAAACACTGTGCTCGCGCTACAGGGCCTACCAGCGCTAACGCCCTCTTTATTAGATACCAAATAAATGCTCATGAGTAACATCACTTTTCAAGCGTAATGCGTGTTGAATTCGTCTGCTTTTCGCTGCCTTTGACAAAGGGAGTTAGCAAAAAAGCGTGCCACGCGTTACAGAGATAAAAAGGTTAGAGGCACTTTAAATCGAAGTAAGGACTTCGTTAGATAAAATACATCCCTATGCGAAACAAATCCGCAAGATAGATCTATGCTGTGAGCAGTGATTTAGGTGGGCGAAACTGCCCAAAATGAAGGGTTTTGCACTGTCCTAAAACAGGGGCAGTGGCCGCCATTCTCGCTACCAATACTTCGGTCTCGAAAGTAGGCTGTAAAAGCGCGGTTGCGCTTAGATTTAAACAGTGATCGGCAGGACAGTTACACTCATCCTTGCAACAAGGCATGTTGTTCATTTGCGCTATCAAACGCTGCATCGCCGACTTGACTCATTGTGTTTGCATTGCTATTTGCAGTTAATGCCGCATCTTGCGATGACATTCCCTGATGTTGGCAATGTGTATTCGAGAATTCGGATGGTCCCGCAGGCTTTCTAATTACACCGTTTTTTGCGTAGGTGTTACCCTCTGCATCTGACAAATAAGTTGAATGAGAAGCATGAGACGAAACAGAATTCTCTGCCATCGCAGATACAGAATGAGTGTGGTTGAAAGTATGTTCAACAGACACGGCGCGACCTGATGACACAAGGGACATCATCAAGAAGAATATAAAAACTAACGAATTGACGTTAGATTCTTTATACCATTTAGGCGCTAAACCAAACTGAAACTTGCTCAAGTGCTACTCAAAGGGTTTCTGTGTCATTGATAATATGGGTTAAATAATAGCTTGTTGTCGAGAGCCAGTAAAGCTCACTTATAGCGCATACTGGCTCCAACCTTCTAGAATTGCGACAAATAATCCTGCAACATCAAGCTCATGGTCGGGAACAAGGGGTTTGCTTTAGGTACCGCACACTCTTCTTGCTGATTAACCATGTTTGCATTGAAATTCATTTGTTTAAGCAGTCGAGGACTAACGACTAAGTCTGCGTGGCACAATGCATAAGACTCATCAATAACAAAAAAGGTATTCGGACCTTTACTTGCGTCCATTAACTGCTCTATGCCGCGAATTGGCGTGGTTACATCAGCTTGAGAATGAGCGGCAAAAAGCGGCACTTCAATTTGCTGTCCTTCCTCGACTTTGTCCCGAATGATGTTTATTAAATCCATCAATTCCAACCCTGCTAAACCTGCCACATTTGGATACTTATAAGGGTTGGGGCCATGAGTTTGATAGGTTCCATCAATAATTCTGGCTAAAAGTTTAATGCCCCAAATTCGAGACATACTTTCAGCATTATCAGACAGCGCCAGCGCGCCAGAAAATAGCATAAGACCATCAATATTATTTACTTCGTTTCCTGCACTATCCAGATAATGTTCAACCGCCAGCGCACCACCTGTAGAGAAGCCACCTACAAGCAAAGTATCACCCATGCTATCAGCCAATTTAATGACTTCATCAACATGCCCCTGCCAGCGCTCAGCTAAATCCCAGTCAGACATGTCATCGTCGGCATCTCGTTTACCATGCCCAGGCAAAAGCGGCACGACTACAGTGAAACCCTGTTCAAATAAGATGTTGGCGATTTCACGCATGAAGAAAGGTGAGTCGCTTAAGCCGTGGATAAGCACTGCCACCTTGCTGCTTGATTTGTTGGTCAGCATGAAAGGCGAATTGCCTTCATTGCGCAATACGTTGCTGCATACCGAAAAACGATTGAGTGCCGTTTCTCTACACGGCTGGGTTTGGCCCCACTCTTTTTCGTAAAATGCTTTGAACTGATTTTGAAGGTCTGAAAAACTTCTGCTTTTCATTTCGCTCGTATCGGGTATAGATAAATTTGCGGCTATAGCCATATTTACACCTAAAAGCGCAACAATACCTATGAGCATTTTTACAAAAAACTTCGATGACACTATTATTCTCCGCTACGGATAATTAATAAAAAACGGGAGCAGTTTACCATGCTCCCGTTTCTTGTGACGATTAATACGTATATTACGTTAGCTAAAGTAAACCTCTAGATCGTCAGAACCACCGATATGTTTACCACCGATAAAGACCTGCGGCACAGTTTCTCGACCGCTAATCGCCGTTAAGCTGGTTAGTGATGCATCTTTGCCCAACACTATTTCTTCGTACTCGTAGCCTTTTTCATCAAGCAGTTTTTTCGCTTTAGCACAGAAAGGACAACCCGGTTTTGTGATAATAGAAACAGGTGCGTTAGTTTGCTCCTCTGGCGCAATGTAAGCCAGCATCGTATCTGCATCCGACACCTCAAACGGGTCGCCAGCTACATCAGGTTCAATAAACATTTTGTCTACCACGCCATCTTTCACTAGCATCGAGTAACGCCAACTTCTTTTGCCGAAACCCAAATCCGCTTTATCGACTAGCATACCCATGCCATCGGTAAATTCTCCGTTACCGTCGGGAATAACGGTTATGTTAGCGGCTTCTTGATCTGCGGCCCATGCATTCATAACGAAAGTATCGTTTACCGATACACAAACAATCTCATCAATGCCGTGTTTCGCAAACTTTTTCGCTAAAGCGTTATAGCGAGGCAAGTGGGTAGAAGAACAGGTTGGTGTAAAAGCACCTGGAAGTGAGAAGACCACAACATTTTTGCCAGAAAATAATTCATCTGTCGTTTTCGTTACCCACGTCTCACCTTCTCTGCACGGAAATGAAACGCTAGGTACTTTTTGGCCTTCTTTGGAAGTGAAGCGACTTTCTGACATAACAACCTCTTATCGGTAATCTCAATTATAAAGTAAGAAGACTAGAATGAGTTTTTGCACAAATCAATAGGTATTGTCTTACATTCGTTAATATCGATTTTGATGCTGAACCTAGCTGATAGCCTGCCTATGCTTTGAGTGGAGGTTAGGTACGGTCGTGACACCATTCACGACCCACCGTAACGCTCAGTATTTTAACATAAGCGATATTCGAGGGTTATCACCATGATTATTTTGGTTGGTGGAGAAAAAGGCGGTAGCGGAAAGAGCTGCCTGGCACAAAACATTGCAGTGTATCTTCGCACTGAAAAAGGTGCCAAGGTGTTAATGGTCGACTGTGACCCGCAGCGAACGACCTCAGACTGGATCCAAGAGCGTAAAGCTAACCCTCGTCTCGCTGAAATTAACTGTGTTCAGTTATATGGTAAAATACGTAACGAATTACTTAGCCTGCGTCAGTATTACGATTACGTTGTAATAGACTGTGGTGGACAAGATAACCTAGCGCTTCGCTCGTCAATGGCGGTTGCTGACCATATACTGATTCCACTTAGACCCAAACGTCGCGATCTCAAAACGGTACCTCACATGGAAGATATTTTATCTACCTGTAAAATGGTTAACCCGAAAATGAACGCCGCGTTCGTTATCACACAGTGCCCTTCTCTACCTAGCCTGGCAAACCGTATTCTAGAGGCAAAAGAAGTGTGTCGCTCATTTGGTATTCCCGTCCTAAACTCTGTTACTTTTAGTAGAAACATGTATGACGATTCAGAAGAGTCAGGGCAGTCAGTTATTGAGAGTGAACCAGAAGGTAAAGCGGCCACAGAAATAAGAACCTTGTTTGAAGAGCTACTAGCTGGCAAAGTGGAGGATGCTTATGAGTTTACTCAACCTCAAAAAGTCGAAGCCGTTAGCTAAGCCCAATCTACGAACTGTAGAAGATTTTATCGATGATGCGCTGCTTTATGCCCAAGGTAAAGTGGATAAAAAGCAACCATCGGCGGCAAAAAACGATTTAAAAGACGTTCGTACAGACCGCGTCGTGCCGATAAGAAAGCCTGCAAAATCAGAAGGTATGCGACATGCTACCTTTACGTTAACACCGCAATGTATTGAAAAACTTGCAAACATTGCCCAAAAGACAGGTAAAGCCAAGTCTGCACTGATTCGAGAGTGGATTGAAAATAACAGCATAAATTAGACTAAAGTATAAATCCAAATACGTATTTCATTCGTTTTATCCTTCACAATAATAATGTTGCCTTGGCGTTAGCCTACTGGGATACTCACCGACAGCATGTTCTGACAGCGTATAGGAGATACAATCGAATGGGCCGTGAAGGATTTAGCACAGTGCGCGTGCTGGTGTGTGCCCTGCTAATTGCTGTGCATGGCGCACAGGTTAAAACGGTAGAAGCGTTCGAGCTTTTCAATACCGAGATTGCTGATGTCGAGAACCTTTTAAATGCCAAGCAATATGCTGACGCCGATAGCAAGGCACTGTTGCTTTTAGAGCAAGCGCTACAACAGCAACAAATGTCTGCTGATACATTTTCTGCTCTCGGACTCTTACTTCAAAACGCATCGCGTTTTGAGGTGTCAAAAGCCATTTTTAATGCCGCCTTAGAACGCTACACCACAGATGGTGAATTAAACAAAATGGCGTCAACGCTATTACAACTAGCCACCTCAGAAAGACACCTCTCAAATTATGCCATTGCACTGACTTATGTGCGTCGCGCTATGTCTATTGCTCAAATTGAGCGTAATGAATTACTTAAGGCTAAATTGAACCTTGAGCTAGGCATAATTCAACAAGAACAAGGCGAAATTGAAACCGCTTTGGAGCCGTTAAAGCAAGCGCTACGTTACTTTCGTGAAAATAACATGGCCAGTGAAATGAGTGTTACGTTGCTGCGCATCGGTGAGATATACAGTTTGCTCAACCAAGCTACGTTGGCTCATACCTACTACCAAGACGCTTTCGACAGTATCGAGGAAACACAGGAGACCCGATTACTTGGTGTGATCAAAACTCGTATTGGTGCCCTGTCTCTCAAAACAGGCTCTGTAGACCAAGCGATAAGAGCAATTAACGAAGGTCTTGAACTCCTGCTATCCACCTCTGATGTAGGGGCCATAGCCGAAGCAAAAATGCTATTGGGAAGAGCACTGGTTGAAAACGGCGATACAGCTAAAGGGCGAGAGTTATTGCAAGAAGCCATGCAATTTGCCGATTCATCGGGTCAGGCAAAATTGGTCAAAGAAGGCAGACTCGCTTTAGCGCAAGCCTATATGAAAGAGCAGAGTTTCGAATTAGCCTTAGAAGAGGCCCGCACGGGTACCATTGACGCGAGAAAAAATAGAGACCTTAGAGGACAGCTTAGTTTTCTTTCGTTACAGCTAAGCGCCTTTGTATCACTAGGCGAATTCAAAAAAGCCCTAGATATTCAATCTGTTATGCAGCAGCTGCGTGAGGTACTACTTGATTCAGAAAACAAGTCTGCCATTGAAGGTCTGCAGGCTGAGATTGAGCTTGTGAGGCAATCTAGGACGTTGGAGAAACTGGAAGAGTCCAAGCAGCTGGCGTTAGCGCAAGCTGAGCGAGAAAACCTGCAGACGACTCTTTTTTGGAGCATATCATTAGCAGCGTTACTCTTGACGTTTTTAGTGTGGAGCCGCTACAAACAACGTCAGCAAACGATTATTTTGCGCCGAGAAGTACGCCAGCAAACACTCAATCTTCAAGAAAAAAATCAAGAACTGGAAAGAGCCTATAAAACGCTAGAAGAGGTAAGCCTGCGCGATCCGTTAACGGGTTTGTACAATAGGCACTACCTCGAATCGCAGCTTCCCGGTGAAATAAGGCGCAGCCAGTTCTCGGCAAAACAAAGCCCCAGTACAGGAAAGACGAAACAAGACTTACTTTGCTTACTTATTGATATCGACCACTTCAAGCGCATCAACGACGACTATGGGCATATTGCCGGCGATAAAGTGCTATCAGCGTTTGCCAATGTCCTCAAAGAGGTGTTCAGACAAACGGATTTAATTATTCGATGGGGAGGCGAGGAGTTTCTTGTGGTTTGTCGCCAATCCACTCGTGAAGAGCTCCCTGAGGTTGCCGAGCGCTGCCGAGAAATGGTCGCAAGCACCCCTTTTGATATCGGCTTAGAAAAACCAATCAATATTACTTGTAGCATTGGCTTTTCGCTGCTTCCTCCAGATAGAGAGGAAGACTTTGATACCGCGTGGAAACGTACATTCGCCGTTATCGATTACGCGCTGTATGCCACTAAGTTATCAGGGAGAAATGGATGGGTTGGCGTAATCGAAACGCTTAAAACTCCAAGGGAATACCCCACTCCACTAGATACGAAGTTTAATTTTCCTGGTTCGAGAATTGCCACATCGTTCAACAACGTGGCAAGTATCAAATGGCCGGAGACCCTCGAGAAATAGCAGTAGAGGAATAGAGATATGTACAGAGGAAGCTGCAGCTGCCAAGCAATTCAATATGAAATTGATCATATCGGAGAGCTTGACGCCGATGACGAAACGCTAAGCCATTCAGATACCAGTGAACTGCGCGTTACAGTTGAAAAAGAGCAGCTGGTTATTGACTGTGCACCGTCAGCGCTAGCGGAACTACACGAGGCTAATGACGAAACCCACCACGTGTGTAACATTTGTGGGAGCGTTATCTTTGTTGAGCGTGGCTCTAACCAAGTGTCGGTTGAGGTGACCTTCAGCGGTCATGACGTCTTAGCAGAGTCTCACTGCCAGTTTGTCTTTTAGGTGGGTACACAAGGATAAAGGCGAACTGCGAGTTCGCCCAGATACCAACAGGTGAGGAGTACATTTCTCTCCTGTTTGGTAGTCATGTCTACCCTAGTCGCTATTTTTGATGTCTTCCATATGGTATTTATCAATGAGCGAATACAACGTGGGACGAGTGACGCCAAGTAATTCTGCCGTTTTCGACATATTCTTATCTGCTTTTTGATAGGCCCTGCGAATAGCTCGACTTTCAGCAATTTCTCGCACTTCACGCAGATTCAACGTTTCAGGCTCATCATGAGCATCTACAGGCATCAAGCCTAAATCGTCAGGTTGAATTACCGTACCTTCAGCCATAATAACCGCCGACTTTAGCTTGTTTTGCATTTCTCGAATGTTGCCCGGCCACTTATGGGCTAGCATGGCGTTAACTGCAGTTTCTGAAAAGCTCTTCGCTTTAGCTTTGAATTCTTCGCGATAAATATTCAAGAACGTACGTGCAAGTAAAATAATGTCTTGGTCTCGTTCACGTAAAGGAGGGATCATGATCGGCATTTCCCCCACACGGTAATATAAATCTTCCCTGAACGTTTCTTGCGCCACCATAGCCTGTAAATCGCGGTGCGTTGCACAAATTACGCGTATATCAACGGGAATTTCATTGCGTCCACCAACGCGCTCGATCACGCGCTCCTGCAAAAACCGAAGCATCTTAGCTTGCAGACCAATGGGCATATCACCAATCTCATCTAAAAACAGTGTTCCGCCTTGTGCTGTTTCTATCTTGCCGACGGTGGTTTTGTTCGCGCCAGTAAACGCCCCTTTTTCGTAACCGAACAACTCACTTTCTAGTAAGTTCTCTGGGATAGACGCACAGTTAATAGCAACAAAAGGTTTGTCTTTTCTAGGGCTGTGTTCGTGAATACTGCGCGCGAAAACTTCTTTACCTGTGCCACTTTCACCAAGTAACAGAGTGCTTATGTCGGTATTGGCAATTTTCTCAGCGCGACGTACCACTTTTTGAATAGCTTCGCTGTTACCCACTATTCTGGACATGCCAGAACGGGTGCGGGCAAGAATGCTATTCTCATGCTCTAACTTAGACAGGTTAAGCGCACGGTGCACCAATAATTTGATGGTATCTGAATCGATAGGCTTCTGATAAAAATCGTATGCCCCAAAATCGATTGCTTTTAATGCGTGTTGTTTATCGTTATTACCTGTAACAACGATAACTTTGGTTCTAGGCGCTAGCGCAATGATGTCGTGAAGAATACGCAAACCTTCCGACGCATTCGCTGGATCTGGCGGAAGCCCTAAATCTAGGGTAACAACCTTAGGTTCAAAACGACGGAGCTGGGCTATGGCAGATGTGTGATCGTCCGCAAAAACAACGTTGTAATCGGTAAGACTCCATTTAAGTTGCTTTTGGATACCTAAATCATCATCTACTACCAAAATGGTATCGGTCATTTCATCATCCTATTATTCTACTTCATCCATCGAAAGGGAGTGGATTTGATAATATCCACTTTTTAGTTATACACCCTATCCTATCGGAAAATACAGCGTAAAACAGCTACCGCGTCCAGGTTCACTTTGAACAGTTAGTTTGCCACCGATAGACTCGATATATGTTTTTGCATCATATGCACCAATCCCCATACCAGCATTGCCTTTCGTGGTATCAAATGGCTTGAATAGTCGCTCTTCAATAAACGCTTTATCCATACCTGACCCTGTATCTTCTATCAAAACAAGCTGCGATTTGTTGTCAGAATTTCCAGTAATCACCACGTCGACTTCTCCGTCATCTGCGGTTGCCTGCTGAGCGTTGCTGATTAGGTGATAAAGCACGTTTGCCACCTTATCCTTATCAACCGTCACGGCCGTTTCTTTTAGCACATGAACTGTTGGTAGCGGACGTAAACCTGAACAGCGGTTGTTGACCACATCTTTGGCCAGCTCCGAAATCAAAAATTCTGAGTTTACACCTTCTTCAACGGCCTTCTTATCAGTCAGCTGCTTGAGCATTTTTTCCATTCTTGCCTTAGTATGCTCCAAGGTTTCGAAGGTGTCTTCGATAAATTCAGGGTTATGTTTATGCTGTTGAGCATTGGCAAGAATAAGGTCGACTTGAGCTAGTACATTTTTTAAGTCATGTAAAACGAACGCAGACATTCGATTGAATGCCGCAAACTGGGCGTTTTCTGCCACCACTTGAGCGGCCTCGTGGTGCTGCATGTACGTGCCTACTTGCTCAGATACGGCGGTTAGATAGTCTTTCACTTCCCAATTTAAAGTGATTTTTTCATTGTCTCCTGACGCGAGAACAGCAAATCCCCACAGTTTACCCTCTTTTAAGAAAGGCACGAAGAGTTGGTAGCCCCATGCTTTTAGTGCATCTCTATCTAGCTTTAACCCCTCGTAATCGAATGGTTTGACGAGGTAGGCGTCCGTATCAATGATCCAGCCATTTTTGTCGCTGTAACTTGCAAGCGTTTCCAACGTTGTACAGGTAGCGTTGTTTTCTTTCGAATCAGTTGACGATTCATTGTTATCTGTTGACGCAGTGTTTGTAATAGGTGACGCCTTAGCCACGCATTCATAGCCATTCTGCGTTACTTTAAACAGCAGACCTGACTCATATTGAATGGCGTTAAGCATTCCTGTTAGGCCAGCGTGGTAAACATCTGATGAGGTATCCCCTGCACGTGTTAACCACTGCGTTAATTTCACCCATTCAACGCGGTAGTCGAACTGATTCGCAAAGAAATGTTTAGTGATAAATACTTTTATCTTAGTGCGAAAGCCGTTGGACAAGAATACCGTGGCGAGCAATGCGAATGACATCACAACCAATATGATTTGAACCGTCGCTCCCCAGTTGCCTCCCATATAATTTATGGCGTAGCCGACAACAGCCATCACAAAAAGATAACCGCCCGCCACTAAGAGTAGAGAGCTGTGCAACACTACGTCCCGCGAGATAAAGATATCAATGCCCCAGTGATGAATTCGTCGAATCGATATGACGAGTAAGGGCATTAACAAGAAGTAAATATAGCCTCGTGCCGCTATGTAGCCAATTTCCACCTGGTTTACCATGGTAGCGTTTGCATAGGTAACGAACTCAAACAGGTTGGTTGCTCCCAGATAAATAATAATGGGTTTAAACGCCCACTGCTCACGCCCCGCCTGTCGATACACAACTTCCAGAAGAACAAGCACTTCTAATGACAGCACGATCAGTACAAGAAAGCTCCACGCGGGATTTACTACCAATAGATAAGGGGCGAGCAATGCTGCTAGTGCGGGGGCAATAATAATTAACGTTACTGGTCGTTTTAGAACGTCGAAGATATTACTAAAGCTGGTCTGTATACAGCCAGCCAAAAAGAGTAGCCATGCGAGCTGCTTAAGCACGTCAGCGCTGAGTAACCAGCTTAGCGAGATAGGTCCAAATAGCGAAGTGATTAAGGTTGTAGACCATAAAAAGGTGGCTGCGGTCGCCAATACCAATAAATGCTTGGCTACGCCGGGTTTGCGTACCGTTAACAACAGCAATAAAAGGGCTAAGTGCGCCAGACTATTTAACCCATAGCCTACATCTGAAATCATCCTTTTATCTCACCTTTATTATCATTATTTAGGAGATGAAATACAGGGAGGCGCATTGATGCAACGTCCCTGAAACCTTCGATATACAGCACATAACGTTTTCAGCTAGGTACGGTGCGCAGGCATCGCCCGCGCTATGATAAAAACTATCGTTTACGGATCACTAGTGAGCCAATTGAATACCCTGCACCGAAAGAGCAAAGTACTCCCACGTCACCGGCAACCAGGTCTTCATGGTTTAAACCAAACGCAATCACAGAACCCGCAGAAGCCGTGTTGGCATACTCGTCCAACACAATTGGCGCTTCGGTACGGTCAGCATCGCGACCTAACAGGCGTTTGCAAATCAAGGTGTTCATATTGATATTAGCTTGGTGAAGCCACCAACGCTTGACGCCTTCTGGCGTAATGCCGTGACTCGCTAAATGCGCTTCAATATGCGCTGCTGCCAATGGACACACTTCCTTGAAAACTTTGCGACCCGCTTGATGGAACAGCTTATCAGGTCCATACGGATCAACGTCTTCGGCACGTGTCATGTAGCCAAAATTTGAACGAATATTGTTTGAGAATTTCGTCAATGCTTTGGTGCTTAGCACGTCGTACACGTGCTCACTTTTGGCGGTTTCAGCAAGCTCAAGCACAGTCGCCGTAGCCACATCGCCAAAAATAAAGTGACTGTCGCGATCAGCGTAGTTAATTTGCGGTGAGACCAACTCAGGGTTAATAACCAACACGCGAGTCGCATTTTTCGCGCTCAGCATTTCATAGGCGCGATGCATACCGAACGTTGCTGCAGAACAAGCAACTAGCATATCGAAACCAAACCCTTCAATATTAAGGGCTTCTTGTAGTTCAATTGCAATCGCAGGATAAGCACGCTGGGTGTATGCACACGACACAATCACAGCATCAATCTCATCGGCAGTAACATTGGCGGATGCAAGAGCTAACTTGGCCGCTTCGACGGCAATTTCGGCTTGGTGAGAAAGTTCGTCATCTGCTCGAGGGGCAATCTTAGGCTTCATTCGAGTGATGTCTAGCGCACCCTCTTTTTGATAGATGTAGCGACTTTTAATTCCTGATGCTTTTTCGATGAACTCTGCACTTGAATAAGGCATTGCTGCTACATCACCTGATTCGATTTGCGCTTTATTTTCTTCGTTAAACGCATCTACGTAAGCATTGTAGCTATCTACGAGCTCTTCGTTAGTTATACTGTCTTTAGGGTGCCATACACCCACACCACTAATCACAACTTGCTGAGACATAGGCATTCTCTATTATTTGATAGCACTATGGCGGTATTGAGCATTGCGTTACTCTGTGTCCTAAACGCATCTATACCAGTGCAATTGAGCCTAATCGTATTTACCTTTAAAAATACGACTGCGTTTTATGGGTTATAGCTTACCCTAATCCTTAAACGGTGTAACCATAGTGAACGCAAGGAAAGCTCTATTCCTCCGTTTAATACCAGCCCGCATAGATAATTACCCACTCAGCGAGACTTAAAATGTTCGTAATCGTGGCGTGTTTTCGCAGGTATAGTGGCTCTACATCAAGGTGACACAACAAAGAGTAAGGACATTTAAAACTCGCCCTTCGGGAAGGTCTGGCAAGCTACCAATAAAAAACCCCGCTTCAAAGCGGGGTTTCATGTAATCAATGCGGGAGCTTACAGCTGGTTGATTTGCCACACCGTTACTGTGCCGCTAACTTCGTTGCCTACAACAAGAAGAGGCACACCGCTTGGGCTGTCTTCAGCGCTAACAAAAACCAGGCTTTCTGGCGCTAGGTCACCAATGACATCGTCGCTTGTCAAACCTTCGGTTAGGTCACGGTTAATTACATATTCTGCAAATTGAACGTCATAAGGGTTAGTAACGTCGTATACGAAAATACCGCCCATGCGCTCTGTGCCGATAAACGCGTAAGTGCGATCGCCAACTTGACCCACGGTTAACGCTTCTGGCTCTGGACCTTTATTCTCTGAGCGCGAGTCGCTTGCATTTTCATCGTCACCATTGTTGAACTGCGCCCCATGAACCGACGCTGTAATACGTTCAAAATCATCACCCGAGTCATAAACCACTAAACCGTTTTGATCCCAGATTGTGAATGAACGTGCACCGTAAGCGTACGCTGCATCGTACTCACCGTTTCCGTCAGCATCACCCATAGCTGAAGTTACACGTAAGTCGTCCGCTTCACCTGTCGCCTGTAGCATAGCTAATTCAGAGTTGGCGGCAGCGGTAAGATCTTCTACTTTAACTTCGTCTGTATAAGCTAGACAGCCATCATCTTCGTCAAAATCAACACCACCTGCAGCAGTACATGCCGCCTCATCAGCAGCGTCAAAGAAGTACTCACGGGCATCGCCTTCGTTAGCGGTAAGAATGAAAGTCGCATCCTTCCACGTAAAGTTAGCAATGGTATCAGGCTGGTATACACCATAAATACCTGTGTACTGACCAAAACTCACCGCATCATTTTCTTGGATATCAATATTAAGTCCAGCCCAAGACTTAGTTCCTAGGCCGACGACATCTACCGTTAACTCTTCCAAGTCAATAATCGCAAGGCCATTGTTTTCCTGAAGACTAACGTATGCAACATCGTTAGTAGCGGTGATGTATTCTGGTTCCAGATCTTTCGCTACCGTTGAGGTAATAGCTGTGCCGTTAATCGTGAGTCCTGCTGGGTTAGGAAACATCATTCCCTGCGCCATCAAGTCTGCTTCAGTACCGTTTAGAGCAGTAAAGCCAACGGTCGTCCCCGTTTCTTCTGGCTCACCACTTGCAAGAATATTAATGACGCTAACAGAACCTTCAGGGTCAATGGTGTAGTCATCAGAAGGCTCACCCTCGTTCGCTACCAACACTTTGCCACCATCTGGCGTAAAAGTGACCATATCCGGTAGTGCACCAACCTCGACAGAATCCAAAAAGGCTGGAGCAGAACTGTCTAGCCCGTTGTAGAACAACACATAACCGTTATCAGTTTTAACGTCTGCAGGTACAGCAACAGCCATAAGGTCACCGCTAACCGCAATGCTTGTTAAGCTACCTAAAGTCACACCATTTATATCGGCAGGCAGTGCGATAGTGGTAAGCGTTAGCGTAGTGGTGTTTATCGGATCAGCCATAGTGGCCGTGTTTACGCTAGAGGCATCAATAACTGCTATTGTATTCGTCTCGCCGTTTGTCGCGTAAATCGTATTGGTCTCAGCGTGGTACTGAACAATTTCTGCGGCCGTTTGATTGCCTAAGAAAGCACGACCAACGATACCCATTGCAATGCCGATTGACGCATCGGTACCATCACTTCCGTCTGTCCCTGGGTCACCTTGTTCACCCTGAGGTCCTTGAGCTCCTGTTTCGCCCTGCGCACCGTCGTCACCATCAAGGCCACATCCCGTGAGCGCCGCTGATACTAAAAATGCAAGTAACCCGTATTTAAACTTATTACGCACTGCCATTTGATTTCCTTTTTATTTGTATTTTTGTCGTACGTTATGAGGCTCGAGAAACCCAAGGATTTTTCCACCTTGTTCTCGCAAAGCGAAGGAAGAAAACAGGGATCCCTAACCTTAGTACACCAGAAATTTTATGTAACTTCTATGTATAAATTAGAATCAGTTTATGACACAAATATTAAATAGGCAAAAGCGCGTAACTTTTCTATAACAATGATGGCACACACGCCGCTTTAAATATGGACAGCACGGAGCAGTAGGCTCAAAGTAATCACACTTCGTTCATGCAATTGTAAGCATATATTTCAAATATCCTAATGCGTGTAAGGAAAAACGGTTTAGCTTAACAGCGGAACACGCTTCGCTTTTTCAAAGGTATAGTTTTATTTATAAGCACTATCTGATACTAATATTGCCAAATAGACGTATAAACTGAATGGGATAGTGCTTTAGCGCGCAAAAGTGAGCGAAGCGAGAACATTCAGTGATAAAAAAGGATTAACCATGAAATTGAAATTCACAGCTTCGGCAGTTATTGCCGCAGCGCTTACTTTAACAGCCTGTGCAACATCTCCTACGGGTAGAAATCAAGTGTTGCTCTATTCTGAAACTCAGCTCGCGCAAATGGGTGATCAGGCATTCACGGGCATGAAAGAAGAATTAAAAATTTCGAATAAAGCGGTTCAAAATTCTTACGTAGAATGCGTTGCAAATGCCATCACTGCTCAAGTACCAGCCACGGTATTCAATGGTCAATGGGAAGTCGTTGTATTCGACGATGAACAAGTTAACGCATTTGCGCTACCCGGTGGAAAAATTGGTGTCTATACAGGCTTGCTCAACGTTGCAGAAAACCAGCATCAACTTGCTGCTGTCATTGGCCATGAAGTAGGTCATGTTATTGCAGAGCATGGTAATGAGAGAATGTCGCAGTCAACATTGATAAATATGGGCAGTCAGGCGGTAGGCCAAGTTTTAGCCGCGAATGAAGTGCCTCAGTCGGGTCCCATCATGGCTGCGATCGGATTAGGTGTTCAAGTCGGTGTCCAACTTCCTTTTAGCCGAACTCATGAATCTGAAGCCGATGTCATTGGTCTTCAGCTAATGGCGAAGTCTGGGTTTGACCCAAGACAATCTGTAAACTTGTGGCAAAACATGGACGCAGCAAGCGGCGGCAACCGCCCAATGGAACTTTTGTCGACTCACCCAGCACCTCAAACCAGAATTGATAATTTACAAGCGAACATGCCTAACGCCTATGCAGACTATCAAGCTACTGCTTACCGCCCGAACTGTCGCTAAAAGTAAGTAATACCATTTCGTATAGGTCATTACCCGCTCATCGAGAGTTAAAATGTTCGTAATCGCGGCGTGTTACTTCGCACTTAATCTTAGGATAAAAAAAACGCTGCGAAATGCAGCGTTTTTTGTTTGAAACCAACGAAATTATTCGCTGTCTGCTTTGTGAAGATGTACATCCATTTGTGGGAATGGAATTGAAATACCCTCTTCATCAAAACGCAGTTTAACGTTTTCAGTGAAGTCGAATTTAACACCCCAGAAATCGGCAGAATTCACCCATGGACGAACAATAAAGTTCACGCTGCTGTCGGCCAGTTCAGATACTGCAATTTTAGGCGCTGGCTCTGCAAGAATACGCTCATCAGCCGCCACCATTTCTTCAAGAATTCTTTTCGCTTTAAGAAGGTCAGCGTCGTAACCAATACCAACAACCATGTCTACACGACGCGTGTCTCTTGCTGAATAGTTAGTGATGTTGCCACCGTAGATGTTGCCATTAGGAACAATAATTTCTTTATTGTCTGGTGTGTTCATTGTTGTGGTGAAAATACCAATCTTAACAATAGAACCAGCAGTACCTGCAGCTTCGACAAAATCACCCGCTTTAAATGGTTTGAAAACTAGAAGCATTACGCCAGCTGCGAAGTTCTTAAGCGAGTCTTGCAATGACAAACCAATAGCTAAACCAGCAGCACCTAATATAGCAACTAATGACGTTGTATCTACGCCTAGCTGATCAAGCGAAGCGACAATAACAAACAGCATTAAAATGGCGCTAAGGATAGCTTCCAGGAAGTCCACTAGCATGTTGTCGTATTTAGACTTGGCCATTAGGCGTCTAAATACAGATAAAATGAATCCAACTACGATCCTACCTATTACATAAATCGCGATTGCCATCAGAATGTTAATCCCCCACGGGATGGCGTAATCGTTTATGTACCTTTCAACATCGCTTGCAGAAAAAAGCGAAAGTTTTTCTTCCATAATATAATCCTTGTCATGGTTAGTTGATAATTGCTCAAATAAGGTAGCAGCTATTTTATTTAAGACCAATGTAATATGGCCTCAAACACAGTAAATTTGCTCTAAAGTCTAAGCTACATGGGTGTTTAAAAACGTTAGCATTATACAAAAGTAGTGGAAATTTATCTGTTTTACTTTAGGACTTACTGACCTTTTCTGTATATTTTTGCAGCGTTTTTTTTGCCATCTAGGCAAGGCGGATGTTTGACGGTGTAGTGGCTCTAAATCGACAAGTTTCTATCCCGTTTAGGTGGCACACAGGCGCTAGAATAAAAAAGCAAAAAATGAACGCTTTTTCTTCACTTGTCACACGCTTGTCACTCAACAAGCGCATTCTTCATCACGAAGCTTAAATATGCTTTGTGATTCTTTTCCATTTTTTGGAAGTTACCGAGTTATAAGACATTTTTTTTGATGATTTTTTAGCCATAAAGTTTTAGACTAAAGTTTCATGAAAGTTGACTTTTCACTACGCCTCATCAGTGTGTGTTGAGCAACTTCATGAAGGAGCTTTAGCAAACTATGTCACGTAAAGGATTAACGCATGTTGCTTCTCATAACCCTGTTTTCGGTGGTTTTGTGTTTATTTTTATATTCACTGCGCACCGATAAAGGAAAACATACTAAGTACGCAAGAGCGGACTACCGCCCAGCAGCCCAATCGAAGTCTTCATCCAACGTGTTGAAATCTACTTCGAGAAACTCTTCGCCTTCCGCGGCCTAGAGAGTGAGTCATGTGATTCTTAAATAGGCAGCATGCTGTCGTTTGCGTAAGTTTTTGCATATTTACTTACGCGATGTTGTCGACAGCATTGCAACCTGTATCCACACACGTATTATACGCGTTAAAACTACACATCTGATTTGCTATGCGTATACCAAGAGTTTATTACCCCAATCCAATCCCGTTAGAACAAGAATTTGAGTTAACTGAAGACGCCGGTCATCACATCGCGACGGTACTGCGCATAAAGCCCAATCGCCCTATTGTGCTTTTTAATGGCGACGGCAATGAATACAGTGCGCAAATTATTAGCGTTCAAAGAAAAAAAGTGACGGTTGAAGCCGACGCTTGTTTATCGCTAGCGAAAGAGTCCCCGCTTCATTTACACTTAGGTCAAGGTGTATCTAAAGGCGATAGAATGGATACCGTGCTACAAAAAAGCGTGGAACTTGGCGTATCAGAAATAACGCCCGTCATCACTGAACGCTGTACGGTTAAACTCGACGAGTCACGCTGGGAGAAAAAAATTCAGCAGTGGCAAAAGATTATTATCGGCGCCTGCGAACAAAGTGGCCGCAACATCATTCCCGTACTTAATGCGCCGGTAAGTCTTAACCAATGGTTGTCTTCATCCACCAATACCACAAGATTAGTGCTTGCACCTGGCGCAGAGCAAAGCTTGGCAAGGCAACCTTATAATGCTCAAGGTTTTCGTTTGCTAATAGGGCCTGAAGGCGGTTTATCAGAGACGGAAATTCATCAGGCTAACGAGAATGGTTATCAGTCGGTAAGTTTGGGGCCACGAATTTTACGTACTGAGACAGCGGCGATAACCAGCTTAAGTATTCTACAGGCTCAGCACGGCGATTTTTAAGTCCGTTGTTGAAGCCTAGTTTTAAACTCGTTGGGTGCTAGTGCTATAACTTGAAGAATTCAGGTGTGCCCCCATATAGAGTTGAATCAGCAGGGCCATCCGAGCCAGTATTTATCAACATTCAAAGTGAGAACATTATGCAATATACCGTTGGCGTAATTATGGACCCCATCGCGAGCATTAAGCCACATAAAGACACAAGTTTTGCGATGATGCTTGAAGCCCAGCGCCGCGGTGCAAAGGTTGTTTATTTTGAATTAAAAGACCTGTACTTAGACAATGGTAAGCCTATGGGAATAGGTAAAACCGTATCGGTAAAAGACCAAGCGACGGACTTCTACACCATTGGAGACGAATCTACTCTGCATTTAGGTGATATTGATGTATTACTTATGCGTAAAGATCCTCCGTTTGACAGCGAGTTTTTGTATGCGACTCAGGTGCTGTCGCTTGCGCAGGACGCGGGAGCGCTAGTTGTGAATAACCCTCAAGCGCTTCGCGACTACAACGAGAAGTTGTTTACGTCATACTTCCCAGAACACATTCCCAATACCTTAGTCACGAACAACCAAGCGCTTATCCGTGAGTTTCACGCCAAGCACCAAGACATTATTTGCAAACCCTTAGACGGTATGGGTGGCGCGTCTATCTTTAGAGTGAAGCCTGATGGCAATAACTTAGGCGTTATTATTGAAACCCTAACCAAGTTAGGCACGCGCTACATGATGGTGCAAGAGTACCTTCCAGAGATTAAAGACGGCGACAAGCGCGTACTCATCGTTGATGGTGAAGTCATGCCGTATTGCTTAGCGCGACTGCCTACAAAAGGGGA
>TARA_B100000963_G_scaffold169373_1_pt1 | contig 49317 bp, 48 predicted proteins | sample TARA_B100000963 | Tara Oceans TARA_B100000963 (sample SAMEA2622097) | marine metagenome | biome: marine biome (ENVO:00000447); feature: surface water layer (ENVO:00002042); material: "saline water (ENVO:00002010), including plankton (ENVO:xxxxxxxx)" | depth 5 m | reverse complement strand
TTAGATTTTATTAATAAAAAGGAAGGATCCAATAAAATAAAACTAGCTAGTCAAGACCTAAAAAGAATCTGGAAAATGAAACAAACGAAATTAACCAAGAGATATACTACAGAACTGAAGGAAATAATTTCAATAAAATAAAAGATTGAAAAATAAAAAAACACTTAATTTCTATGTTCCAAAAGCAGATAATGGAATAGGTCAATGGCTAGCAGAAGATGGAGTATCTGCGGGGTTCCCCTCACCGGCAGATGATTTTAAAGAAATAAGGATAAGCCTAGACAGAGAATTAGTAAAGAATAAAGAAGCTACATTTTATGCAAGAGTAAGTGGAGACTCTATGGTTGGAGCAGGGCTTGAAGATGGGGATCTACTAGTAATTGACAGATCAATGAATCCGATAAACGGAAAAATTGCAGTATGCCTTATCGACGGAGAATTTACGGTTAAAAGAATAAAAAAAAATAACAAAAAAATTTTTTTAAATCCAGAAAATAAAAAATATAAACCAATAGAAATAAAAGAAGATAATGAACTTGTAATTTGGGGGATAGTAAGGTATGTAATCAAAAAGGTTTGAATATACTTTTAAAAATATTTTTAATTTTCTCGATAAACAAATAGAAAAGAAATTTTGGAGCAGATATAAAGTTTCTTTGAAAAAGCCTTTTAGGCTCTTGTAAGAATCTGTAGAACCATTCCAAACCTAACAAAATAAAAATCTGGGGTGCTCTTTTTATTCTACCAGCATAAAAATCAAAAACAGCACCAATAGTTGAAAAGATTTTACAATCAATTTTTTTATAATTGTTGTAGACCCATTTTTCTTGCTTTGGAGCGGTCATTCCAACAAAAAGAATGTCAGGCTTGAAGTCATTAATTTTTTTTATAAAAAAATTATTTTCAGATTTAGTGAATTCTTTTTTGTAAGGTGGTGAATAATACATAATATCTAATTTTGGAAAAAATTCACTATTTTTTTTTTTTATTGCTTGTAGTGTTTCATTACTGGAGCCAAAATAAAAAACCTTATAGCCTTTATAATTAGCCTTATTTATCAAAAATTCATGAACTTTAAAACCAGTTATCCTTTTTATTAATTTATTTTTAATTAGTAAAAATGCCAAAACAATGCCAATTCCATCAGGAACTAAATAAGTAGAACTTTTTAATGATTCATGAAAAACCATATCTCTTTTTGCAACTATCAAAGAATGGGGGTTAATTGTATTGATTATAATTTTTTTTCTAAAATTAATGTTCTTTAATTGATCTGTAAATATTTTAAATCCTAAAAGTTTACTAGACATTCAGCTTAAATTTGATATCAATAATTTTAAAGGAAATAAAATTATTTCTAAATCCTCATAACTCCAAACACCATAAAACAAATTGTAACTAAAAAAGATGGAAAAAAACATCAATGAAGGAAATATCAATAATCTTTTTATTTTAAGACTATGTAAAAAATAAGAGAATAGTAGTGGCCAAAAAAGGTAAATATTGATAATCAATCTATTTGAAAGTTCCGAATTGTTTGTTACAAAAAAGAAAAAGAAAACAATATTAAAAAAAATAAAAAATCGATCTAGTGTTATTTTATTTTGAGTAGGTTTAATAATTCGATTAATGCCAAAATTAAATAGTATTATTATGACACAGACTATTACGACTTTAGTGCCAACTGAGTCTAATTCTGCAGAACCAGATGTAATGTTTTTAAGTCTAACAAAGCCACCTAACAATGGGTTGTCTATACTAACAATAGAATATAGATAAACAATTATTGGAGTAATTAAAAAAGACAATTTAAATAATTTTTTTGGAGAAAAGCTTAAAAACAGTAACGAAAAAAAAAGAAGATTAGATGAATGAATTAAGCATGAAATAAATAATAATATGATTCCAATTTTTTTTTTATCGTCCAAAAAATATATGGATAGTGCATAGAATCCAACTGACATAGCAAAAAATTGTCTTAATAGATGTGCTGAAAAAGAAAAAATTTGCGGGAAAAGAGCAGCAATTAATAATGAAAATAAGGAAAATCTATAGTCTAATCCTATCCATTTTGAAAAATTGAAAATTGATAATAATAAAAAACAATATGATAAAAGACTTAATGAGAATATGTAAAACTGAAAATCAGTGGTTATAAAATTATAAAATATATAATTAAATGAATAAAAAAAAGGGTCTTTTATATTTACAAATATATATCCCAAATAAGTCAATTCTTTTGACAATTCAAATTGTCTAAGATATAGTACTAAATCACTTTCAACTACTTTAACAGAATTTATCAAACTTAAGAAAATACTTACTGTTAGGATTAAAAAAAAGGGGTTTGATAAAGTTTTAGATCTTAAATAATTAGCGATAACAAAAATAAAGGAAATTATAGGGCTCAGTAAAAATGTGAGTATACCTATAAATTTATTTTGAATATTCATTTAAAATTGATTTTTCGTTTAAAAAAGTAAATTAGATATCTAATTAAAGAAGAAAATAAATGAATTAAACTGTATTTTTTTGTAATATTTTTATTGTGCATATTTTCATAGGAGTAGTTAGATTTTCTGTTAAAGATCTTGTTGAGAATAAACAAAAGCATTGCTTTAGAATTAAATTTAATAACTAGATTATTGTCAAACTTATACTTAGTTAAAAAGAACGCTTTAGCGATGTGATATCTGATGTTTACCATGAAAGAATTTGTTGACAGGGTAATTGACTCATTATGAGCTCTAAATTTTGCTAATGGTTTATTTATATACCCAAAATAATCGTATTCTAATAGAGTTAATAAAAATATTAACACATCGTTTCCTTGACCAATCTTGCTAAAATCAATATTATAATTGTTTGGAATTTCAATTAATAAATTCTTTTTGATATCTTTTTTTCTGAAAACAGCATTGGCTGGAGAGACAGGAGCCGAGAGCGGATCATCCAAAAGAGATTTTTTGATAAAAAATGAACTATCATATATTCCAGTCCTTCCTAAATCAAAAACAGTTCTGTTATTTTTATTGTTATTAAATATTATAGTTTTTGAATAAACAAAACCAATATGACTGTTAGAGTTTAACATACTTACGCTTTCTTCAATAAACGTTGGCTCTATTAAGTCATCTGACCATAAAATATGAATATACTTCCCTTTGGCAAATTCTACACATTTTTTCCAATTAAGTACAATATCAATTGTTTCATTATTTTTATAAAGCTTAAAAAATTTGATTTTTGAATACTTTTTTTTTAAAATTTCATACGTATTATCAGAGCTATTATTGTCTAAAACAATAATCTCTTTTCTTTTATAAGTCTGATTAATTGCTGAACTAATAGTCTCTTGAATTATATTAATCCTATTATACGTTGGTATAATAATACTTACTAAATCCTTATTCAAAATTCTTTTTTTAATTAATAAAAGATAATGACATCCTAGTTCCTCTTGAAATATTTTGATTTACTTTTTTTCCAATAAGTTCATTAAAATACTTGGGATGTAAGCCGAAGCCTGGTCTAATTGATTTTAAATTATTTTTATTAAGAATATCTCCACTTTTAATATCTTCTACAATATATAATGATCTGGAAAAATTTCTTCCTTTCAATTGCTTATCAGTTAATTCATAGCTTATTTTACCTATAGATTTTTCTGCATCTCTGACAGAACTAACCATTTGTGAAAATTCTTTTTCATTCATTGAGAATGTAGCATCAGGTCCACCAATAGACCTATCAATTATAAAATGTTTTTCTATTAACTTAGCTCCAAAAATAGTTGAGACGATTGGAGCAGTATTACCAATTGTATGATCTGAAAGGCCTGTTATAAGATCATATTTTTCTCTTAAATCTTTTATCATTATTAAATTTGATTCCTCTATCGGAGCAGGATAGCTTGAAACACATTTTAGTAATGCAATTTGATTATTTCCAGCTTTTCTGCATGTATCAATAGCTAAATCTATGTCGTTTTCAGTTGCAATTCCCGTAGAAATAATTATTGGCTTACCCTTTAGAGCAACATACTCAATCAATGGTATATCTGTAATTTCAAAAGACGCAATTTTATATGCTGGTACATTAAAATTTTCTAAGAAGTCAACCGCTGAAAAATCAAATGGAGACGAAAAACAAATTAAACCTTCTTCTTTTGCAACTTTGAATAATTCGTCATGCCATTTCCATGGTGTGTATGCTTGTTTATATAAATCATAAAATGATTTTCCATCCCAAATAGAATTACTTTTAATTACAAAATCATCTTTTTTTGAGTCAATAGTGAGTGTGTCTGCAGTATAAGTCTGTAGCTTGATAGCATCAGCTCCAGATCTCTTCGCGGCTTTTATAGTTTCAACTGCTGTAGAAAGACTACCGTTATGGTTAGCAGACAATTCTGCAACGATAAAAACTGGCGAATTATTATTTATCTCAAAGTTTAAAATATTCATTATTATTTAAAAATTTTATTTTTTTTTAGTTTTCCGCTATCAAAACGATGTTTGGTTACTTTTAATATAGCATCATTAACCTTAAAAAGCAAAGGATTTACATTTATGATTGTTCCATTACTTAAGTTTTTATCGAAACTTAAGTCAGTTTTAATTACTTTATCAAAAATCACTTTATAATCTTCAAAAAATACAAATGCTCCAGGATAGGGATACGCCTGAGCTCTCACCCAATTACATATATCTTTGGAATTTAGGCTTAAATTAATCTTTCCATCAATTGGTGATCTTTTTGGGTAGTATGTTGCTTTTTTATGATCTTGTTTTAACCTTTTTATCTTATCTTTATCGATATTTTTAATGATCTCAAGAGCAATTTCTGGGTATCTCATTTTAAATTTATTTAAAATAATTGCTCCAGTATCTTCATTTTCAATACTTAATTCTTCTTGGTAAATAATATCTCCAGCATCACATTCATTTTCTATTAAATGCACAGTAATACCTGTTTTTTTTTCCCCATTAATTACAGACCATACGTGAGGAGTCCTTCCTCTGTATTTGGGTAGTAGAGAACCATGAATATTTATAGAAAATTTATTAGGATATTTAATTAAATTTTCATCAATTAAATACAAATAATTAATTGAAAAAATAAGATCAACTGAGAAATTTTTATAGAACATTGATGATGAACTTTTTCTTGGGTTTCCCTCGTACATGGGGATTTTATTTTTTACACAGAATTTTTTAATTGATTTTGAATTTTTATCTGTCATTACAAATTCTACTTTGTAATTAGGAATTATTTTTTTTAATACAATAAATCCTAGATCTCCACTAACTAGAAGGGCTATTTTCATACTTATTAACCTTATTGTATATTACTACATCATATAAAAGATTTTTAAACTTATATGCTTTATTTATTCTAGATTTAAAAATAAAACCATTTTTGGAAAGCACATCATACAAATGTTTTCTTAAATCAAAAGCATATACAAAAATATTCTTGAAATTCAAATCTTTAAAAGCAACTTCTTCAATCAAACGGAGAAAAATTGACCAATACTTTTCAAAATATAATTTTTCAAGTTGGGTATCCATTATAAAAGAGATTTCAGCTTTTTTTTCAATCCAATTAATATGAACTAAACCGCCGTATCCTATACATTTATCATTTTGTAAAAAAGAAAAAAGAATTTGTTCAGGATTATATTTGGTAAACAAAGAACTAATGGTATTTTCAAAATATTTAATTTGATCATTTTTTATTAAAGGCTTAGACTGTCTTAAGTGATAAATTTGTTCATTCCTCCAATTCATAATATCAAATTTATCACAATCTCTTATTGGAACTATTCTACAATCATTAAAAGTAAAAATTTGATTATTTAAGTTTTTGTAAAATCTCATATTTCAATTCTGCTAATTTCCAATCTGATAAATTATCAATATCTTGAACTTCATTATCATTTAACTCTAAGTAACCAGTATTCTTACTCATTAGAGATTTATTATTAAGACATCTTTCAATATTAAGAAAATAAAATTGGCCAGTATCATGAAATCTAGGGTCTAAGTCCTGTGTCCTTGTTTTAATATTTTCTGGATTACAAAATAAAATATTATTACCATCAATTTTTAGAGCTCTTTGAATTGGATGACTATATTTAACTACAGGAAATATGCAATCAAAATTATTTTGGATCATGAATTTATAAGCCTTTTTCAAAAGAGCACTTGTAACAAATGGAGCACAGGAATATAGGCAACACGCATATTTAAATTTATGATTGTATTTTGTAATTACTTCCTTAAATACATCGAAGGTTGTTGAAAAATCATCTGAATTTTTCTTTGATCTAAAAAAAGGAACGGAGGCGCCTAATGATTTTGAAATTTCAGCAATTTTTTTATGGTCAGTAGAAACCATAACTTCATCAAATAAGTTACTTTTTACAGCTGCATTAATTGAATACTTAATTACTGGTTCATTATTAAAAAGTTTAATATTTTTTTTGGGGATTCTTTTACTTCCTCCTCTTGCCAAAATAATACATATCAATTTATCACTCATAAAAGGAAATAATATTTTTTATAACAATATCTTGTTCTTTTTCACTCAATGTTGGAAATATTGGTAGTGTGATACATTTTTTATAATATTCTTCAGCATTTGGTAAATCACCTACTTTCCATCCTAATTTTCTGTAGTAAGGCATAAGATGACATGGGAAATAATGTATTTGACAAAAAATATTATTTTTTTTCAGGTAATTATATAATTCTAGTCGATTATCAACCTCAATAATATATAAGTGATAGGCATGTCCAACAAGGTAGTCTGATTGACCAATTATATATTTCTTATTTTTAAATGCATTAAAATATTTCTTCGCAATTTTTTTCCTTATTTCTATATTACTACTTGCTCTTTTAAGTTGACTTAAACCTAAACTTGACTGAATATCAGTTAATCGATAATTGTACCCAAGATCTTGCATTTCCATATACCAATCCGGGTAATTATTTTTTCCTCCAGCAAGTTCATGAGAATTTTGAAATAAATCTTTATTCTTTGTTATTCCATGAGTTCTTAAATCTTTTAATTTTTTATATAATTTTTCAGAGTTTGTTGTTATCATTCCTCCTTCGCCAGTTGCAATATGCTTTACTGGATGAAAAGAAAAAATAGATAAATCTGAAAAAAGACCGTTTCCACAATTTTGTTTTTTATTATTTTTATCAATGAAGTAACCTCCGGGGGAATGGCATGAATCCTGTATTATCCATAAGTTATTTTTTTTTGCAATATTTTTTAATCTCTCATAATTACAGGGTCTACCAGTAAAATCAACAGGTATAATTCCTTTAATATCGCTCTGAAATTTTTCTAAAACTTCTTCAACCTTATCTAAATCAATTAAATATGTTTTTGGATCAATATCTACAAAAACAACCTCAGCTCCACAATATCTTATGCAATTTGCAGAAGCCGAGAAAGTTATAGGAGATGTTATTATTTTATCTCCTTCTTTTATTCCAATTGAAAGAGCACAAAGATGAAGAGCAGCAGTACCATTTGATACCGCAACAGCATATTTTGATCCTACATAATTGGCAAATGCTATTTCAAATTCATTAATTTTTGGGCCTTGGGTCAAATAATCAGATTTTAAAGTAGATATAACTGAAGAAATATCTTCATTGGTGATTTCTTGCCGTCCATATGGGATAAACTTATTTTTCATTTTTTGAGTACGGCTTTGAATTAATTAGATTTTAACCAAGAAATCAATTTAGATATTCCATCTCTCTTACTTATTTTTGGTTTCCATCCTAACAATTTTTCTGCTCTTCTAATATCAAGATATGCAACCAATTTATCAGCTTTTCTCATCGGATTTATTATTGATTTTTCTTTATTACCAGTTAACTCTTCTAAAAGATCTAGTAGTTCGAGAACTGAAATAGAGTTTTCAGGGCCACCAGCAATATTAATTGCCTTTCCATTTACATTATCAATCTTACTAATGCAAGTATATAAAGCATTAACAATATCAGTTACATACAAAATATCTCTAACTTGTTTTCCATGGCCAAATCTGTTAAAAGACTTATTATTTAATACCATATTTGTCATAAAAGAAACCCAACCGTGATCTTGATATGAATACTGATGATCTCCATATATACCTCCAAATCTTGTAACAACAGTCTTTAAGTCAAAACATCTTGAGTAATCAATTGTGTAGAGATCAGAAGCTCCTTTGGAGCAACCATAAGGTGATAAAAAATCTAGTGGATAAGATTCTGGTATTCCGAAGGGTAAATCTTCATAATCATATCTTTTATTAAATTCTTTTAATTTAATACCTTTCACATTCCCGTAAACTTGATTTGTAGAGGCTTGAATAAAAATTGAATTAGGCGAAAAAAGTCTTATTGATTCAAGAAAATTTAATGTACCAAGTGCATTTATCTCAAAGTCTAATCTAGGATTTTCAATAGAATTTTTAAATGCAACTTGTGCAGCAAGATTATAAACAACATCAATATTATCATTATTTTTAAAAAAGTGATCAACGTCATTATTATTTCTAATATCAACATGAAATAATTTACCTCCATTTTTTTCAAATAATTGTTGATTATTGTAGGAACCTAAATCTTTGAACTTGTTATCAATTCCAATTACTTCAAAACCTCTTTTTAAAAAAAAAACAGATAAATTTACTCCAACAAATCCCAAAGCTCCTGAAACAACAATTTTCATAATTATATCATTTGAACTTTGACAGCTTCAGGTATTTCATTTTTATCCCATAAATATTGAGTTAATGCTATCCTTGATCCTGAATATATGGGGGAACCTTTATGGATTCCGCTTGTATCAACAATAATTAAATCTCCGGCTTTTCCAGTAACATCAACAAATTCATATTTACTTGACAACTTATTCACGTGATCTTGTGTAAAATTCCATGTATTAATCCCACATCCCATTTGTATTGAATTAAATATTCTGTTTATTGGCTTGTGCGTATACTTTAAATAATTAAAACCTCCATTATTTGGTTTTACATCTGTTAGGTATAAAATAAATTTAAGTTGTCTTCCGTCCTTGTCATCTCTATGCCACTTACCTCCACTTCCAATATTATTTTTTTTTGGCAAAACACGATTAGCCATTATTAGAGAAGATATTTTTGATGAGTTTATATATTTCTTGTAAATATTAATTAGCATTTTATTTTTTAAAAAGAAATTTTCAAAATATTTCACCTTGTGATCTATTCCAAATAATCTAGTATCTGATTTAACATCATCTTGCCATGCATTTTTGTGATTCCAATATTTTTTTAAAACATTAACCACATCACTTGGATTCTTACAAAAATTTCTTACAACTGTAAAGCCATTTTTTTTCAAATCATTATATACTTTTTTTTCAGTAATTGATTGGCTGAGCTCATTTCCAATAAAAATTGGTTCTTTTAATATAAATTTCATAACTAATATCTAAAATTATTGATTTTGGATGATATTTTTTTTCCACTTAAAAAAGACTGATCACTCCAAAGATAATCCCATTCACCAAATCTTCCACAATATCCAATATTATTTTTTTTAAGATAACTATGTACTTTTTCTAAATTATTTTTTCTATCAAAATTAAAAATAACATTTGCATATTTTAATTCTCTGTAGTCAACGCACTGAATATCATCTCTTTTGAAAATATTGTACTTTTCAGATTTTTCAATGATGTGATTAATGAGGTCATCTTTTTCTAAAATTTTAGGCTTTAACTTTGAGTAATAAGTTTCAAACTGAATTGAACTTTTATCTTTGGGTACATTGTTAACTGATTTTTCACTTGGTGACCATGCCCTTGCTGGATAAAAATCTTCATCATAAATATAAAACCATAATTTATTCTTAATAAACTTATTCATCCCAAAAGAAACTAACTGTCCTGATGTTGCTAATAGTTTATTAGCAGAATCTTTAATATTCTTTGGAATATCTTTTATAATATTTATTAGTTCTGGTAATGGTATTGTTGATATAAGCTTTTCATAATATTCGCTTGATCCGTCTGAAAAAACTAGCTTTTTTTTATTGAGGTCTATCTCCACAACTTTTTTATTTAATTTAATATCTAAATCTTTCACCATATGTTTTAAATATGCCTTATATCCACCTTGAACCGGATATCTCATTTCATTTGCATAATAATGATTCTGTTTTATATTAAAGATTGAACCCTTCAAAACCTCACTAAATTTTGGAATCTTGAACCTGGTAGCAAGCCAATCTGTAGTTAATTTATCAGGTGATATAGTCCAATACTTTTTTGTATATTTTATTGGATAGTTTTCAGCAAAATATTTTCCATAATTAAACTTAAGCCACTCTTCATAATTGGTTGGACTGACATTATTTTTTCTATTAAAGAAACCTTTCAAAATTTTAAATTTTTCGTATAGCTCAAGTGGTTTAATATTAAACTGTGCAGGATGTTTTATCCACTTTCCATTACTTAAATTATAGGCAACAGGATTATGACTAATAGAATCTGAGCCTAAAGCAAAAGTGTCTTTAACATATTGATTTTTTGTAAATGATAAATGAATGAATTGATCAAAAATAAATTCATCATCTAAAACAAAATTATCCAAAAGTCCACCCCATGAGCTTTTTGCTTCAAAAATTTTAGTATTAAATTTATTTGAGTCTAAATGATATGCACACGATATTCCTGATATTCCAGCACCTAAAATTGATATATTCATCTATATAATATTAATAAAATTCTTAGCCATGTTATCAATTGAAAGTTTTTTTGATTTTTTCAAACAATTTTTTGATAAGTTATATAGTTTAACACTGTCATTAATTAACTCTTCAATCTTTAGATAAAAATCTTTCTCATCTTTTGAGATGAATCCATTAATTCCACATTGCAAATAATCAATCTCTGGACTATGAAAATCTCTTTGTATAGTGATTGTAGGTTTTCCATATGCCATACAGTGAATAATATTTAAACCTACTAGTCCTGGATTAATAAAAAAATCAATATTATTAATTATTGGAGCTAATTCTTTTTCATTTTCAATTGATCCAATAAAATTTACATCCTTATTTTTGAATCTTTCTTTTAAAGATTCTAATTCAGTTCCTCCGCCAATTATAAGTAAGCTAATATTGTTGTATTTTTTCTTTAGTTTCAAAAAAGTTTCTATTGCGATGTCGCAATTTCTAAGTTTATGTAATCTTCCAATCAAACCAATTACAACTTTACTACTTAAATCATACTTGGTTTTAATTTGATCTAATTTTTCAAGTTTAAGTTTTTCGTTAATATCATTAATATTTGATGTATCAACAGTATTATTTAAAACTATTATTTTATTTGGTTTAATTTTTTTATCAATAAATCTTTTTTTTTCAAGATCAGTGTAAGCGAGAACACCTGTAGAATAGTTAATAAGTTTAATCTTTATCTTATCACTTATTTTTGAAGAGAATGTGTTTTTACTAAAATTTTTACTGTGTCCCCACCAATAAAATTTTTTTCCAGACAGCCTTGTAATTACTAAGTATATGAAATTAGAAATTGATTTAAAGGATAAAAGAAAAATAAAATGTCTATTTGATTTTAATATTTCAAAAGGAATAAAATAAAATTCTAAGCCAAAGAGAGAAAAATTTTTTAGCTTAATAATTTCAAAATTAGCTAAATTTTTATCAGTATTAAAACCCTCTCTTTTTGGAATTTCTTTGGTTAAAAAAACAATTTTTAAGTTATAATTTTTACATAAATAATTAAAAAATTTTAATCTGTAATGAGTTAATACTCTTTCAAAAATTACGATTCTCATTTAATAGATTAATTATTGTTTTTTTAAAATTTATAAAATTAGTCTTTAATACAATCATTAGTATAATTAACAATAAAATATAAGTAAGGTTATTGGTATTCAGAGATAGTGTTGAAAATAATATAGAACTAATATAAAAATATTTCTTTTCTCCTTTCATTTTTATATTATAGCTAATTGAAAATAAAAATATTAGTGAAGCTAAAATTAAACCAATATATAAACTGAAAATTTGAAAATTTTCATAAAATTTTATTGTATAAATATATATTATAAAGAAAGATGCTGATATTAATCCAGATACAATTAATCCTTTCTTTTTGTCATTAGCTATCAAAAATGAAGAGGGATATGTAGCCAAATAAAAAATTAATTGAGAAATTAAAATGTACTTGAAATGAATAAAAGAGAACTGGTATTTCTCATAAAAATTAGTTGTGAAAATTTCAAATAAAGGAGATACGACGATAATTATCAAAAAGCTAATGAATAACTGAAGATAAAATAATTCATCGAACGAAAATCTATTTTTGTTTTCAGATCTTTTTAGATTTTTTAAAAGCATTGGATAAAAATACCAAGTGATAGTGCTTATACCCATAACTATTGCATTTCCAATAAACCAACCAAAATTAAAATATGATATTATTTCGTCATTGTATGAGTCAAGAACAAAATACCTTAGTAAAATAAATATAAAGTAGGATGCATAATTAAAAAAAAGCAAAGGAATACCCAGGTTTTTAATTAAATCTAGATATGGTATAAAATTTTTAACTCTCAATTTAAAATCAACATAAAATGAATAAATAATAATTGATAAAATAATTGAGCCAATCATAGTATAAATACATTCAATAACTAGAATTTGACTACCTAAAATTAAAAGAACAATTATTAATGGAATAATTGAAATAGTCTCACAAATAATTATGAGTTTATAAAGTTTTTTATAACGTGCAGCATTTAAAAATGAGTCGTTTATTAATAGTAATGCACTTAAAATAACTAGTGATTCTATTGATAAACTATTATTAATGTTAAAATCAATGTAAATGGAAAAAAAATTATAAAGAAGAATATATAAAACTGCTAAACATATAATATAAAAAATAGATGTTCCGAGTAACTGAGAAAAATAACTCTGAGAATGATTATCTTTTAATTTAGTTAATACAATTTTCGGAATACCAAATCCTGCGATTGAGTGATATGAAATCACAAACATAACAATTCCCCATACAGCATAGCTCTCATAACTCAAAAAGAATGAAAGCAAATATCCTCTGATAAATAATAAAATAAAATTTATGTATTTTAAAATTGTAAATTTTAAGACATTCATTTTATAAACTATTAAAAAAACTATAAATTTTTTTCTTAGAATCTCTGTTGGTCAGATGGAAAATTTGATTTTTACTTAAATCTAATTTTAAATTATTAAAATTAACTTCTTTAAATATTTTAAAAATATTATCAAATTTAACAGTATTAATTTTTGATAAAAAATCCCTGTATACATGTTCATTGTCAAATATCTCAATATAGTCCTCAACGAAAATTAAAGGCTTATTTTTTAATAAAACATCAAATAAAGCACTGCTTGATTCAAAAGCAACCACTAAATCCGATAATTTAATTAGTTCAAATAAATTTGGTTTCGTTTCAATAGTCAATTTATCAAAATTTACTATTCTCTCATAAGCCTTTATTTGACTGTGATGTGGATGAAATTTTAAAATAAAATTAAAATCATCATTATCATTAACTTTTTTCAAAAAATAAATTAATTTGATATCATCCGTTAATAACCAATTAAAAATAATTGGCATGTGAGGCATAAGTATCAAAATATTTTTTTTCATTTATAAATAATAAGCCCCAGATTTTATAATTTCTCCATCACCAGGTAAATATTTTTTTACCATCTTATCTGTATATATAGATGGGCTGAAAATATAATCTCCAATGTATGGGGCCATTGGATTTTGTTCAATTCCATAACCCTCAAATTCAGAAATTGTTTTAATGCCTAATAAATTAGCTGAAATTAGAGGTAAGGCGAGGCTTGATGAAAAAACAATTTTTGGATTTATTTTTTTAATGATATGGGCTGTTGAGTTTATAAATTCATAGTCTCTGAAGATTCTGAACAAAATGTAATTCAATAATAATTTTTTGAAATTGTTTTCTAATGAATTAAATGATTTGAAATTTGAAAAAATTACTTGCATATGTTTGTATTTTATTTTACAATCAATATAATTTTTGAAAAAACCATCAAATAGAATAGAATTGTAATTAACTATTTGTTTGAAATTATTAATTGATTCTTTATTAAAAATTGAACTTCCTTTGACACATATAGAATTAAATTCGGAATTGGAAGTAAGTTTTGAATGAAAAATAAAATCTCTTCCTGCGCTGAAAAAAAGAATCTTTTTTTTATCATCAATTTTACTTTTTTTAACATATTTTTTAAAAGTAATTTTTTTTAAAAAAAATTCTATCCCAAAAAAAATAGATTTAAATCTTATAATTATTTGGATTAAAATAGCGGAAATTGCTATAATCATATTATTATAATATGGCTTAAATAGCTTATCCTTAAAACTATTTGATAGAATACTATTTAAAAAAAAATTTAAATTATTTCTTGAATATGGTAAAGAATAGTTTGATTTGAAAAAATATATTTTATCAAAACTGATTTTTTTTAAAGATTTTTCTATTTCATTTGCAAGTAATAAATTTCTCAATATATGACATATCATATACTTAAAATGATAGTAATACTTTCTTTGAATTTTGTCAACAAAAAAATTATTTGATTTTAAAATAATATCCAATTCATTATTAATATCAGTTTTTTTAAAGTTTTCTTCATTAACTAAATCTTTTAATAATAAAAATTCCAAGTTATTACTGATACAATAAGTAGTAATATCAACATTTAAGGAAATAACTAATTTATTTTTTAAGTCATATTTAGAATTAACAAATTTTTCTAGTTCATCTAGGTTGGTTGGAAATAAAACTAATTTAAATTTTTTCATCTAACCTTTCTTTCAATTTTGAAATTATTTCATCACCTATATATTTTCTGTAAATCGCTTGTTTCTCATTTTGATTTTCTAAGTTTTCGAAAATAGATTTATCTTCAATTGCTTTATTAATCAACTCTGACAAAAATTCAGATATTCTTGGATAAATACTCGCTCTAAAACTATAATAGGAATTCATATTAACAGATAATTTTTTTTTTATAATTATTGGTCCAGAGTCTATGCCTGCATCAATTAGATGAGCAGTACAAATAATATCTTTATCTTCAAATAATTGCCACTCAGGAGCACTACATCCTCTGTAAAAAGGCAAATCACCTGGATGAAAATTCACAATTCCTATACTAAATAAACTAATAACGTTCATTTTTAATATTCCTGTTCCTCCTTGAATGCCTAGGTCATAATTATTATTTTTTAGGTGTTTTAAAAAGTGCTTGTCATTAAGTGAATTGAAATTATAAAATTTAAAAAAACTATTAAATTCTTCAATTTTTGGAGGTCTCCAATATGTTGAACATCTTTCATACTCCATTTTATCAAATTCAGAATTGTTTCCAAAAGTTACAACATCGATTTTTATTTTTTTTAAGTTCTTCAAATATTCTCGACCAGAATAGGAATTATGATCCATCAATAATGCAATTTTCATATATATTTAGTTTTATAGATCTTTTTTAAACTTATTTATTAAATGTTTAAAATCAACTGTGGGGTAGGATCTAATTAAATCAAATTTAAATAGATCCTTTTTTTGATTAATTTGAATTCTGCAAACTTTTTTTTGCATTAATAGAGCCTCAATTAACATGTTGGAGAACATTCCACATATGTAGTCTGAATAGAAGTTGAGTAATAGTGGATTAACTTTTTTTATAACATAAATATTATTAAACATTTTAAAACAATTTAAAATGCTATCAAATTTATTACTATCACTGATTGGGTGAATTTTAATTATATAATTAAAATCTAAAATTTCATTATTGGTTCTTGAAACTTCTTTTAATGCATTAAACATATTAATTAAGGAATCATATTCATCAAATCCTAAAATTGATTTGCCATTTTTGTCTTTAGGTATATCAGTCTTAATATTTTCTGAAACAAACGTTATAAGCTTTTTATTATTTTTTATTCCTATTGATTTAAAAAAGGACTTTCTATTTATTTTTGGTTTAAATTCTTTTACTTTTGAGTAATAAGGATTTCCAATTACTTTAATAGAGTTTAAAGGTAATCCTTCTTTGAGAGCTTCAATTTTTGCAATTTTATTAATTACATATATTGTGTTTGGATATACAGTTTCATTATCGAAAGTAAATCTTCTTTTGTAATAAACCCAATGATCTATGAAAGCTGAACAAGGAATACTATTTTTAACAAAATACTTTCTCCAATTATGTTCATAATTATGAAATGAGGTGGCTGAGAATAAGTATTGTGGTTTGAACTTATCAACTAAATTCTCAATAGTCTCAAAATCATTTTGTACTATATTTATTTTATAGTTTAAAAAGTATTTTCTGTTAATATCACTAAAAATAAAAAAATCCTTTTGTTGAACTTTACCCTTTTTGACTAAATTGTCTACTATTGAAAGTATAGCATTAGCTCCTGCTACATCACTGAAAACAAAGAAGATTTTACTATACTCTATTTTAAGCATCTATCTTTAAAAGCTCACTCATGTTTTCATCGACTTTATTAAACGCCTGAATTACATCATCAAGATCATTTTTTGACATTGATGGTCGCATAAATTCATGACCAATAAATTTTTCGAAAAATAAATCCTCAACTATTGGACAGGAGCCATACGAATAATCATAATTTTTGGGATCATTACCATGGAAATTAAACTCTTTTTTTTGGAAAAGAGGCAACATGTATAATGGTTTAACATATCCTCCACCTATTAATGGAATATCTTCCCTCAGGTAAGAACTCGGCAATTCATTGGATAAAGCTTTTAAGTAAATATCTCTATGAATATTTAAATTTTTAGTTTTATCATATAGTACAGGTTGAGTATAATATGAGTGTGTACATTTTTTGTCATGCCAACAATATTTATCGTAATCTAAAAGATCTAAATATTTTAAATGGGATAAATTTTCAATTAAAAACTTTGCATTTTTATTTCTTTTTTCCTGGAGGGAATCAAATTTTTTAAGTTGTTCTAAACCAATAGCAGCTTCAATTTCACCTAACCGAAAATTAAATCCAATAATATTATTAATATTTTTAACACCTTTATCCTCAACACAAGCTTCACCATGATTTCTTATTAATTGAGATCTTTCAGCTAAATCACTATTATTTGTAACAATCATACCACCTTCTCCAGTATGAATATGTTTATGATAATTCAAACTAAATACACCTATATCACCTATTGTTCCAAGCATTTTACCATTATAACTTCCGAATGGACATTGTGCACAGTCTTCAATAACTGATAAATTATATTTTTTAGCAATTTGCATAATTGCGTCCATGTCTGCAGGATATCCCATAATGTGAACAACTATAATAGCTTTTGTCCTTGGAGTGATTTTTTTTTCAATATCTGAGGGATCAATACAAAATGTTCTAGGATGGATGTCTGCAAAAACAGGTATTCCACCCCAAAATATTGGACAGGTAGCTGATGCACAAATAGACCAAGGGGTTACGATTACTTCATCACCTGCAGAAATACCCACTGCGCCACAAGCAGTAATTAGTCCACTAGTATTTGTATTAACAGAAATTGAGAATTTCGCCTTAGCTTTTTTAGACCATTCTTTTTCAAATTTCTGAACCATTGGACCACCATAAAAATCCTTATGCCAAGCCCCAATAAACTGACTTAACACACCAGATCTCATTACTTTTTCAACACTTTTAATTTCTTCTTCACCAATTGTGTTATATGCACTAAATAGTTTAGATCTTACAGGTTTACCTCCGAATATAGCTAGTTTACTCATAATTTTTGTTTATCATAATTTATATTAGAATAATAAATAAATTAATTTTCTTTAAAATTATTTATTAAGCTGATGATTTGCAATACTTTTTTGTCTTGTTTCAATGAAAAAATATTGGGAATACCTTTGTAAATTATATCAGGAATTTTTTCAACAACATTTTTCATATAATCTATGTTTGATATTTTATATTGTCTTTTCTTAATAAAGTTTTTATAATCAGGAAAGTTTTCATCTTCTTTTATCTCATATTCAATAATTTCACTTTCATAATTTTGTATCAAGAACCTTTTGCGTTCAAAAATTAAATCTATTTCAAGGAAATATAAATCATTGAAATTAATGCTTTGAAATACAGCAAACGCATTAAATTTAGTTATGTTTTTTACTAAAAAAGAAAATGCAATTTCATCATTATCAATTAATAAATTCTTATCAATCCTAGTAAAATCATTAAAAACTAATGAATTATCAAATAAAAACAATAATAAATCAATAAAATGTGTCAGAGTATTAAAAATTCCTTTTGAGTATTTAATATTTATTGATCTTATATTACCAAAATCGTTTGATTCTATTTGATCTCTTAAATCATTGTAAAAGGGTGAAAACTTTCGATAATAATTTATAACAACTTTATCATTATAACTTATATAATAATTACTGTTATTTAATCTAAATGGTTTTTCAACAAAAAAATAATTAATGTTATTTTTTAATAATTCAAAATATTGTAGGTTGGATGATTCTGAGGAGCATAGAACTATTAGTTCTGGATAAACATTTATTTCCTCTAAATTAGTTACAAAGTTTTTTATTTCTGGATAATTTTTCTTTGCAATTTTTATTTTTTTAGAATCGCTATCCAATACAAAATCTATTTCAAATTTTTTTGAAAAATAAAAGGCTTTTACATGTGTTTTAAAAGAAATAGGGTCATTTACATTATCAAAAGACATCCCTATGTTTCCTAAACCAATAATACCAACGGATATTTTATTTTTTGGCAATTTTTTCATTTGAATGATCTGAGGCTCTCACTCCATCAAGTAGTTTAAGTAGATGCATGTTGTTCTTTATGTATGTTATTATGTCTTTAGATATAAAATCATATCCATTTATTGGATAGAAATTTTCAATTATTTTTCTAATAAAATTATAATCTCCGTGATCATCTAAAGTAATTCTCAAGTCTGGCCAAAATAATGAATCTTCAGCAACAACAGCTTTTAAGCTATATTCACCTGATGAATAAATATATAAGCTTACGTGCTCTCTATCATCTTTATTCTTTGTTTTCCTATCTACTTCAGCCAAAATTTCAGTTGAAAAAACTTGAACATCTAAACCCAAAGGATAACTTCTTTCATGATCATTGGATACATAATCATATTCTCCATCTAAATACTCTAGAATAACTTTATCAATAATTTCAGGATCAATTAATGGACAATCACCCGTTAATTCTACAATCACATCAGAATTTATAAATTTATGTGCATTGAGTACTCGTGAAAGAACATCCTCTTCACTTCCTCTATAAAATTTTATATTTAATTTTTTACATAGTTCAACAATCTTATCATCCTCACTATTAATTGTGGTTGCTACAATGATATCATCTATGTATTTTGATTTCTTTACACGCTGAATCATAAACTCTAACATTGAAATACCATCTATGGCTTCAAGAAGAACTTTTCCGGGTAATCTTGAACTAGTCATACGAGCCTCAATAGAGGCTACAACTTTTTTACTATAATCTAACATTATTTCTAATTTTTTTTATTTCTTTTTTAATATCATCTGGATTGTATTGAGTAAAATAAAAAATGCTTGAGGATGCAACAGCTTCGATTTTTGTGTTCGAGAATAAATCATAAAAGTGATTTAAATTACCAGCACCACCATTAAAGATTATTGGTTTATCAACTGACTCATAAAAAAAATTAAATAAATCAATATCAAAACCTTGTTGAGTTCCCTCATTATTAACCGAGGTCAAAAAAAGTTCTCCATAATTATAATTTTTAATCTTGTCTATGTAGTTTTCAAACGGATATTTTTTCCCGGACAACAAAATAAATTTTTTTTTGCTTTCTATTAATATATCCACTGATAAAATTATTGTTGATTCTCCAAACTTATCAGCAGCTTTATTTATAAAACTATCGTGAAATGCATTGCTATTTATAACAACCTTATCAGCACCTATTTTTAATAAATCATTAATGTCCTCTAAGGTTGAAACATTTCCACCTATTGACACTGGCATAAAGCACTCATTTATAACCTTTTCAACTATATTTAAATTAAGTTTTCTACTTTGACGAGTTGCGAAAATATCTGTAAAAACTAATTCATCAACTTTTCTTGAATTAAAGACTCTTGCAGCTTGAATTGGATTACCAACCATTCTTGGATTTTTTCCAAAAGATTTGGTTTTTACTAATGCAAAACCATTATAAGTCAATACTGGAATTAACCTAAGTTTTAACATCAATAATATTTTTTAAGAGATCTAAGCCAAAATCTTGGCTTTTTTCTGGATGAAATTGTGTTCCATATATATTGTTTCTATTTACAGCGGCAGTAAATTCTTTATCATCAACGTGAACACTCATCATTACATCTAATTTATCTTCTACAACAAAAGAATATGAATGAATAAAATAAAAATCTTTGTTATGAAATGAATTAAATTTAGAATTATTAACTACTACATTATTCCATCCAACGTGTGGAAGTCGATTTGGTCTAAGAGTCATTTTTTTAACATGACCATTTATTAGTCCCAATCCTTCACTAAGTACAGGTTCATCACCATATTCAGCAAGTAATTGCATTCCTAAACAAATACCTAAAATTTTTTGATTTCTTTTTACCACTAGTTCTTTTAAAATGCAATCTGTCTTATTTTTTTTGATATTTTGCATAGCAGTTTTAAAACTTCCGACACCAGGCAAAATTATACAATCATAATTTTCATTTAAAGAAATATGGTCACTTACAATCGAATGGTAGCCAAGCTTTTTAATAGCTTTTTTTACAGAAGCTATGTTTCCCATTCCATAATCTAAAATCAAGATATTTTTCATTTAATTTCAAAATTCTTGATCAGGTTCTTAGAAGAATCCCGTAAGAAGTTACCCTGTTCATCAATTTTGAATAGACTAGGATTAGTGAAAGAATCGATAATCTCATCTATTTCCGAAATAGACAAGCCAGAATATTCAACAAAATCGGCAATACTTTTGTGAGGATATTTTCCATCAAATTCATTAACAAGTTTTACACCTTGTTTTCTATCAATTCTTTTATTTCTAATATCAATACAAGCATGATCAGTAGCCCTACCAAATCCATACTTTACAAATTTTAAATAATCATGTAAACCAACTAGTTTTTCATCCAAATTTTCATAATTAGTATATGTTCCTTCAATTGGTCCATCTTCTTTTATACTAAATCCATATTTTTTTACTATTTCTAATTGCTTTCTCGCATCCCAAAAAAAGTAATGTCCTAAAAAAATTGAAAATATGCCACATTTATTTAATTCTGTATCAGAGGGATAAAAATATGGTGTTAAATCCCTTTTTGTCAGGCCGTCAACTCCCAACATATCAGAAATTCTATTTCCTAATAAACCTCCAAACTCTTCTAGCCATCTTCTGTTAAGTTTATTTTGTTCAAGAGACTCAATAGGACCACCATATTCAAGTTGAGAATTTTCACCCCAAACAATTAATGGTATTTTAAATTTAACCGCAATCATTATTGGAATTGTAAATATCCCCACGTGATTTGGCCACATTTCATCACCTAATCTTTTGAAACCTTCAATCACCATGGATTTATAAGCATTACTATTCTTTTTAAAATGGATAACATCCATCCCCATTTTTGAAAGATTATCTAAATTTTTTCTTCCAAGATCAGTTGACATTGTTGTTTCAAAGCAAACGCACAATGGATTCATTTTACATACCTCCTTCATAAAATATGCTTGATATGTTGAGTCTTTTCCACCACTTACTGGAATTAAACAATCATAGCCAATTTCATCTTCTTTTAATCTAAATTTTTCTACGATTTTAAAGAAACTTTTTTTTCTTTCATCCCAATCAATCAAGTTATCTTTTTTTTCAGCACCAATACATGCAGAGCAAATACCTATTTCATTAAAAAATAGATCAGGTTTAGTCTCGGGAAACAAACATTTTTTGCAAAATTTAATGTCTATCATTTTTTAAGATTTACTAATTAAAAACCATGTTATATCATCTTGGGGAAATTTTACATCACGATGGTAAGAAAATCCATAATCAATCAACTTTGTGTTTTTGAATTTATCTAAAAACTCCCCCGCGAAATCTCTTTTGAATAGTCTATCTTTATGCCCTCTATAACTAATGGCAACAGGTGATGGATTATAATATTCGCAAATAAGTATATAATTATTTGATAGATCATATAGCTTTTGATAAACCTTTTCTAGTTCATTTGGATTGATATGTATTAAAACTCCTTTTATAAGAGTTAAATCAAATTTATTTTTTGAGTCAAAGTCAAAAATTGAAGAAAGATGTGCATTATCATGTCCGATATTAATAGATAATTGTTCGTGTGCTTTTTTATTAATTTCTACTCCTTCAATATTTATTGTTGGAAATAATAATTTAAAAGCTTTTAGGTTCATACCAATATTGGCTCCAAATTCTATAACAGATTTAAGATTATTGGTTAATTTACATGCGTTGTTGAAGAAATTTAAATTAGAGGCTAGAAGCTTATCACCCTCATTCCTGTTGATATAATCGTCACCAAAATCACCTGCCCAAAATTCTTCTTGTGGAGTTTTATATTGTTTTTTCATTTTTAAATTTTATAATTAGTTTTTTAAGTTGCTTAATATCCAACCACTCATCATTTTTTCCTGAATTATAAGAAAATCCTTTTGGAATTTTTATTGCTTTAAATTCCTTAATAAATTTTGATAAATTCCATTTTAGTCTAGTGGGAAGAATAACATAATATTTACCAAGGTCATATGAATTGTAGGAATCGCTTGATGAAATCATTTCCTCATGTACTTTTTCACCAGGTCTTATTCCAATAATTTTAATTTTACATTTTTCACATATAGCAGTGGCTAAATCAGTAATTCTGTAAGATGGGATTTTTGGAACAAATAATTCACCTCCCCATGCATTTTCAAGTGCATTAATAACCATTTCTACTCCACCTTCAATAGAAATATTAAATCTTGTCATTGATTTATCAGTTATATTCAGAACTCCCTTCTTCATCATTTTAAGAAAATATGGCACAACAGATCCATTTGATCCAAAGACATTTCCATAACGAACTACAGAAAATTTTATATCCTTTTTTCCTGAGAAATTGTTAGCAGCAACAAACATTTTGTCAGATGTTAATTTAGTAGCTCCATATAAATTTATTGGAGCACAAGCTTTATCAGTTGATAGAGCTACAACTCTGGATACACAGGAACTAGCTGATAAACATGCTTCAATTAAATTTTGAGCACCTCCAACATTAGTTTTAATGCATTCATTTGGATTATATTCTGCAATAGGAACATGTTTCATTGCAGCAGCATGTATAACATAATCAACTTGATTTATTGCTCTAATAAGTCGATCTTTATCTCTAACATCACCAATAAAAAATCTAATTTGTTTAAAAACATCTGGCGGATAGAGTTGAGCCATTTTAAATTGCTTCTGCTCATCTCTGGAAAAAATTATTAATCTTTCTAGCTCAGGATGATTTTTTAAAAAATACTCCGTTAAGGCATACCCTAGTGATCCTGTACCCCCAGTTATTAATATCGATTTATTTTTATATTCCATAATTTATAGGTTAAATAAGTTTTTAATGCCTTTTTGCAAGTTTATTTTAGGTTTCCAATTTAAAAACTTAGGTATTGATTCTGTGTCAGCTTTTGAGTCCATTATTTCTTTAGGATTCATTTCTATGCTACCATAACGTAATTTGATTGATGATTTTTTAATTTCACTCATTAAGTTCACAAATTCTTTAACAGAAACACTGTGACCTTGTCCAACCTCAAGAATGTTTGTTGTAAAATCAAAAAAATTAATTTTGTTAATAGACTCCATTATGAGTTCACATACATCATCAACATGTATAAAATCTCTTTTCTGAATACATTCAGTAAGCTTAATTTCCTTTTCATCATTTAAAATTGAATTTTTAATGAGTTCAACAAACTTAGTTTGAGAATCACCTGGGCCGTACATATGTTCTAATTGAAAAACAATGGATTTGATTCCTATAATATCATGTAATTCTTTCAAAAAATATTTTTTTGATCTTGTGTAATTAACTTTTTTATTATAGTCAAATTTTGAAAAAAAAGTATCAAAGAAAATAAAATTAGTATCACTTTTATTTTTACAATAATTTATAAGCTTAAGAGGCAGGATAAAGTTTGTTTCATATATTTTATAGGTGTTCTCAGTATCATAAATTACAGCTGAATTAATTATAAAATTAAAATGATTATTTTGAATTAATTCTTTTAAAGAAATTTTAGATTCGTAAAAAATATGTGCTTTTTTATTAAATTTTTTTTCTAAATTTTGGTTTGTTATTATATCGTAGATGTATAGTTCAAACTTATTCTCATCAATAATTTTTTGAGCTAATTTTGAACCCAAAAAACCAAACCCACCTATTATTAAAATTTTATTCATCAAAAATTTAATTCAAAAAATTCATTATGTTTAAAAAGAAAAGCACTAATTAAAACTGAATAACATTTATCTTAATTAATTATAAATTAAAGATATTTCTCTAAAAACAACTCAATTGTCGAGTGTAACTTAACAAACATTTCTTCGGACATGCCATGATGTAATGGCAATAATACTCCATTTCTCATTACGTAATCAGCGTTTGGATAACCTTCCTCAACAATTATTTTATTAATATTATTAAATCCTGGTTGCCTATTAATATTTCCAGTAAAAACTACTCTAGTTTGAATATTTCTTTTTTCTAAAAAAATCATGAAATCTTTTCTGCTGAACGGTATATTCTCTTTAAGTTGTATGGGAAAAGCTAGCCAAGCGGTTTCAGAAAATTCTGTTTCGAGTGGGTTAATAAAAAAGTTAGGATATTTACTAAAAAAATCAACTTGTCTCTTAAAATTTGCTTGACGAACTTTAATATTATCAGACAGTTTTTTTAGCTGAGTTAAACCAAATGAAGCGCCTAATTCATTTCCCTCAAGATTATAACCAATCCTTGAAAAAACAAATTTTGCATCATACTCTATTCCATCTAAATTAACATTAAATCTATTTTCTATAGCTTCGCTTTTTTCATCATACAAAGACGAGCTTCTTCCCCAGGAGCGAAGTAATTTTGCCTCTTCCATTACCCTATCATCGTTTATCATTAAAGCTCCTCCATTTCCAGCACAATTTATTATGTGGGATCCATAGAAACTAGTTATAGACATGTCTGAATAAGATCCAGTTGACTTATTTTTATAGGACGCTCCTAGAGTATCTGCAGAATCTTCTATAACAATTAAACCATGTCTATCAGCAATTTCGCGGATTTTATCCCACTTACAGATATTTCCCATTAAGTTCGGAGCAAGAATAGCAACCGTTTTGTTGTTAATCATACTTTCAATTTTGGTAACATCAATATTAAAGGTGTTAGGTTCAATGTCTACAAAAACAGGTATCAAATTATTTTTTACAATACAACCAACAGATGTTCCAAAAGTTAATGCGGGTGTAATTATCTCAGATCCTTTTTCAAAACCAAATGCTTCGACACCAATATATAATGCCGAAGATCCTGAATTAACATACAGACAATGTTTTTTATCAAATATTTCTGCTATTTTACTTTCAAATTGTCTAGAATAATTACCCATTTGAGTTGACTCATTAAGACATTTGACAACTGCATCAATTTCTTCAGTACCATATACGGTTTTTGCATATGAAACAAATAATTCTTTATTAATTTTATTTTTCATTTAAATTTATTTTACATATTCACTTATTTGTTTTAAGCACTCATCTTTCATATCAACACCATTGTTATACTGTTTATGCCAATCAACAGCCATTTTTAAAGTTTTTTCTAGATTCCACTTGGGTCGCCATTTTAAAAAATTTGCAGCTTTCGTACAATCTAATTTCAAAAAAACAGCTTCATGTGGATTGGTGTTATTATCCAGACTCCAACTTACTTCATTTCCCCAATATTCAACCATTTTTTCTAAAACCCATTTTACAGACTTGCAGTCCTCATCTCTTGGTCCAAAATTCCAACCATCTGCAAAATCGTCTCCATTTAGGTATAATTCTTGTGCGAGTACTAGATAACCCGAAAGTGGTTCTAAGACATGCTGCCATGGTCTTGTAGATAGTGGATTTCTAACGATAACGGGGTTTGATTTTTCAAAAGCTTTTAAAATATCAGGTATTAACCGATCTTTAGCCCAATCTCCTCCTCCAATTACGTTCCCTGCTCTTGCTGATGCAACTGATGCAGAATCTTTAGTGTTGAAAAAAGAACGTCTGTAAGCAGAAATTATTAGTTCTGCACATCCTTTACTACTGCTGTATGGATCGTGACCTCCCATCGGCTCATCTTCCTTATAACCAAATTCTATTTCCCTATTTTCATAACACTTGTCCGTTGTAACGGAAACAATTGATTTTAAATTTTCACAATTTCTAGAGGCTTCTAAAACGTTAACTGTTCCAATAACATTTGTTGTGTAAGTTTCAACCGGATTAGAGTAAGAATATCTTACTAGAGGTTGGGCAGCCATGTGAATTAAAATATCAGGATTAAACTTTTTAATACAATTGTTTAATTTTTTTAAATCTCTAACATCTCCTAACACTGAATGCATGTTTTTTGAGATATCAGCGACAACAAATAATGATGGGTTAGTATTCACGTTAAGAGCGTATCCTTTAACGATTGCTCCCATATTTTGTAACCACAAAGACATCCATGATCCTTTGAAACCTGTATGACCTGTCACAAAAACCTTTTTTCCTATCCAAAAATCAGGATTAACTTTTCCCTTTAATCTACCCATATTTTCCAAGGTGCTATGTTTTTTTGATACAAACTATTTAATCTTTGCTTGTCTGCAAGAGTATCCATTGGTTGCCAAAATCCTGTATGTTTGAATGCCATTAGCTCACCATCTAATGCTAATCCTTTTAATGGTTCTTGCTCCCAAATAGTATCATCATCCTTTATTCGATCTATTGATTTTTTTGATAAAACAAAATAACCTCCATTTATTAAAGTTCCATCACCATCAGGTTTTTCTTCAAATTCTTGAACCTTATCCCCAACAATTTTTAATGCACCAAATCTTGCCGGAGGATAGGTTGCGGTAAGAGTAGCGATTTTACCGTGAGATTTATGAAATTTAATCAATTCTTTAATATTAACATCCGAAACTCCATCACCGTAAGTAAAACAAAAATCCTCATCATCATTTAAATATGGAGAAATTCTTTTTAACCTACCTCCTGTCATTGAATTTTCTCCTGTATCTACCAGAGTTATTGACCAGGGTTCTACCCTGTCTTTATGTGTAATTGTTTTATGATTTTTCATATCAAATGTTACATCAGATTGATGCAGAAAATAATTTGAAAAATATTCTTTAATCATGTACCCTTTATAACCACAGCAAATAATAAAGTCATTGATTCCATGATAAGAATATGTTTTCATTATGTGCCACAAGATAGGTTTGCCACCTATTTCAACCATCGGTTTTGGTTTAGTTACGGTTTCTTCACTAAGTCTTGTACCTAAACCTCCCGCTAGAATTACTGCTTTCATATTTTTTATTTTTTCTATTTATCAATAAAATCTAAAACATTATTTTCTAAAAACCATTTGTAAGTTTTTCTGATACCCTCATCTAATTTAATTTTTGGTTTCCACCCAAGATTATTAAATCTTGAACTATCGAGAAGTTTCCTTGGTGTTCCGTCAGGCATTTTACTATTAAAACGAATTTTACCGTTGTAGGAAACGATTGACTGCACAAGCTTAGCTAAATTAGAAATTGATATTTCTTCTCCGAAACCTATGTTATACAAATCATATTTAAATTTCTTCCCTAAGCAAAAAACAATTGCATCAGCTAAATCATCAACATGTAAAAATTCTCTGTAAGGAGCTCCTGTTCCCCAAATATCAACATATTCTTTATTTTGAACTTTTGCTTCGTGGAACTTTCTAATTAAAGCTGGTATTACGTGAGAAGATTTTAAATCAAAATTGTCATTAGGGCCATAAAGATTAGTTGGCATTAATGAAACATAATTTCTCCTATATTGTTTTTTTAAAGCCTCGATCATTTTAACACCAGTAATTTTTGCTAAGGCATACCACTGATTTGTTGCCTCTAACGAAGACTTCAATAATTGATCCTCTTCAATTGGTTGTTTTGAAAATTTTGGATAAATACATGAAGAACCAAGAAAAATAAACTCTTTTATATTCAAATCATTTGCAAGCTTAATTAAGTTGTATTGAATAATGAGGTTTTCAGAAATAAATTCAAAAGGATATCTTTCATTAGCATGTATACCGCCAACTTTAGCTGCAGCATTTATTATTACATCGGGCTTTTCTGAAAGAAGAAAGTAGTTTAACAAATTGAAATTTCTAAGATCCAACTCTTTTGAATTTTTTCCTACAAGTTCATAATTAGGGTTATTTTCTAATTTTTTGTAGCAAGCACTTCCAACCATGCCTTCATGTCCAGCTATGTATATTTTTTTTTTAAGCCTCATTTTTTTCACTAATTTAAGATCCAGCCATACGCATATCATTGTCCATCATCTCAGAAATAAGCTCAGGAAGAGAAATTTTTGCTTTCCATCCTAAATTTTTTTTTGCTTTAGTTGGATCTCCAACTAACAAATCTACTTCTGAGGGCCTAAAGTATCTGCTATCAACTTCAACAACAATTTGACCAACATTAAAATTATAATTAGTGTTATTTACTGATTTTACAATACCTTTTTCATCTAAACCTTTTCCTTCAAAATGAACAGTTACACCAATATGCTTAAATGCAGTTTTTATAAAATATCTTACGCTGTAAGTCTTTCCAGTTGCAATTACATAATCATCGGCAACATCTTGTTGTAAAATTAACCACATCATCTCAACATAATCTCTAGCATGGCCCCAATCTCTTTTAGCATCCAAATTTCCAATTAATAGTTTCTTCTGTTTACCATAAGCCATTTTTGAGATTGACAATGTAATTTTTCTGGTAACAAATGTTTCTCCTCTTAGTGGACTTTCATGATTAAACAATATGCCATTTGATACAAACAAATTATAAGATTCTCTATAGTTTTTTGAAATCCAAAAAGCATACAACTTAGCTACTCCATAAGGTGACCTAGGATAGAATGGAGTAGTTTCAGATTGAGGAATCTCTTGAACTTTTCCATAAAGTTCTGAGGTTGAAGCTTGATAAACCTTTGTTTTTGATTCTAATCCAAGTAAGCGAATGGCCTCAAGGATTCTAAGCGTACCTAAACCATCAACATTTGATACGTACTCTGGCATTTCAAATGAAACTTTTACATGACTCATAGCTGCAAGGTTATAAATCTCATCAGGATTAATTTCTTTAATTAACCTTATAATGTTTGCTGAATCAGTTAAATCGCTGTAGTGTAACAAAAAATTTCTATTCTTTACATACTCCTCCTGATATAGATGATCAATTCGTGATGTATTTATTAGTGAAGTTCTTCTTTTCAACCCATGAACCTCGTATCCTTTTTTTAATAAAAATTCAGAGAGGTATGCGCCATCTTGACCTGTTACACCTGTAATTAATGCAATTTTTTTCATCAGTACCTATAATATTCAGGCTTATATGGACCCTCACGATCGACCCCAATGTAATTTGCCTGATCATCACTTAATTCTTCCAGCTCAACTCCAAGTTTTTTAAGATGGAGTTTTGCGACCTTCTCGTCTAATTTTTTAGGTAACATGTAAACCTCATTTTTATAATTTTTAGAGTTTAACCAGAGTTCAATTTGAGCTAAAGTTTGATTTGTAAATGAATTACTCATTACGAAACTAGGGTGTCCAGTCGCACAACCAAGATTAACTAGTCTTCCCTCTGCTAGAATGATTATGTCTTTTCCATCAATATTATATAAATCAACTTGAGGCTTTATTTCAATTTTTGTTTGACCATAATTTTTATTTAGCCAGGCCATATCTATCTCATTATCAAAATGTCCTATATTACAAACTATTGCTTTATCTTTCATCATTTTGAAGTGTTTATCTCTCAATATATCTTTATTTCCTGTTGCAGTAATAATTATATCTGCATTACTAATTACAGACATCATTTTTTTAACTTCAAACCCATCCATCGATGCTTGTAATGCACAAATGGGATCGATTTCGACTACCGTTACGATTGCACCGGCACCACTAAAAGAAGAAGCTGTTCCTTTGCCGACATCTCCATAGCCTGCAACGATAACCCTTTTACCAGCCATCATGATATCAGTTGCTCTTCTTACGGCATCAACCGCACTTTCTTGGCAACCATATTTATTATCAAATTTTGATTTTGTAACAGAATCATTAACATTAATTGCTGGTAGAGGTAAAGTTCCATTTTTAACTCTTTCATATAACCTATGAACACCTGTTGTGGTTTCCTCAGACAAACCTTTTATTCCATCAACAAGATCTGGATAATTATCTAGTACCATATTAGTTAAATCTCCTCCGTCATCCAAAATCATATTTAATGGTTGTTTATTTTCACCAAAAAAAAGTGTTTGTTCTATACACCAATTAAACTCGTCTTCGTTCATCCCTTTCCATGCATATACTGGAATTCCAGCAGCAGCAATTGCAGCAGCAGCGTGATCTTGAGTAGAAAATATATTACAAGAACTCCAAGTTACATCAGCTCCAAGTTCGACAAGCGTTTCGATAAGAACTGCAGTCTGAATAGTCATGTGCAAACAACCTGCAATTCTAGCTCCCTTCAAAGGTTTTTCAAGTTTATATTCCTCTCTCAAAGACATTAGTCCGGGCATTTCAGCTTCAGCTAAATTGATTTCTTTTCTTCCCCAATCAGCAAGATTAATATCTTTTACTTTATAGGCGACATATTTAGATTTTTCCATATTCAGTATTTATTCTTTTTTTTATTTCTTTTACAAAATCAAGTTTTTCCCAGGTAAAGAGTTCAACTCGTCGTTTGATTATCTCACCACTAGGCAATTTGAAAAATTTATCAACCACCTCACAATCTCTGCCCATATGACCATATGCCGCAGTTTCAGTGTATATTGGATTTCTCAATTTTAATCTTTTTTCAATGAAATAGGGTCTCATGTCAAAAATTTTTGAAACTATATGTGCTATCTCTTTATCACCTAAATTAATTTTTGATGTTCCATAAGTATTAACATATAATCCCATTGGTTCAGAGACTCCTATTGCATAACTGACTTGAACTAAACATTCCTCACATACACCAGCAGCAACTAAATTTTTTGCTATGTGTCTAGTTGCGTAAGCAGCACTTCTATCTACTTTACTAGGATCTTTTCCAGAAAATGCACCTCCTCCGTGTGCTCCTTTTCCACCGTAAGTGTCTACAATAATTTTTCTTCCTGTTAAACCTGTATCTCCGTGAGGACCACCAATTACAAATTTTCCTGTTGGATTTACATGAAAGATAACATTGCTGCTAAAAAATTTAGTAAAAATTGGATATCTTTTTAAAACCCTAGGAATTAAAATTTTCTGGATATCATGTTTAATTTTTATAAGCATATTTTCTTCAGAATCAAAATCATCGTGTTGAGTTGAAACGACAATTGACAATACTTTTTCAGGAATATTTTTATCAGAGTACTGAAAAGTAACCTGAGATTTAGAATCAGGTCTTAAATATTTTATTTCATTATTTTCCCTTCTTAAATTTGCTAATTCTATTAATATTTTGTGAGATAAGTCTAAACCTACGGGGATAAAATTTGGGGTTTCATTACAAGCATATCCAAACATCATTCCTTGATCACCTGCACCTTGTTCTTCAGGTTGAAGTTTGTCAACTCCCATATTAATATCAGATGATTGTTCATGAATAGCAGATAATACTCCGCATGAATTTCCATCAAACATGTAATCACTTTTATTGTAGCCAATCTTGTTAATTATGTCTCTTGCTATGTTTTGAACATCAATATATGCGGATGATTTGACTTCGCCTGCCAAAACAACTTGACCTGTAGTTACAAGAGTTTCACATGCTACTTTAGAATTAGGGTCAATTGCTAAAAAATTATCTATTAAAGCATCGCTAATTTGATCAGCAACCTTATCGGGGTGACCCTCACTGACCGATTCTGAGGTGAAAATATAACTCATACATTCTTATTTAATTTACAGCTCTTCCTTTCATTTTCTCCCAATCTCTATTTTTTCTAACCTTATCATTAGTTTTTAAAGCTGCTTTCAAAATGTTATTTGGAGACTCAAGTTTTTTACTTAATTCAAGTATAGCATTTAAATCTTTGGGAAAACAATGACCTCCAAATCCAAAATCTCCATCATGTCCAGGTACGTTCCAATGAGATTTTCCCAATCGATCATCAAATAAAGCATATTCAATGACCTTGTCATAATCTAAATTTAATTTTTCACATAATTTGTAAATCTCATTTGCAAAAGAAACTTTTGTAGCTAAAAAACAATTTGTTAAATATTTTACCATCTCTGCATGACCAGACCCAGTTTTTATGATATTTGCTTGTGGAAAAACTTTAGTAAAAATTTGTTTTAAATCTGACGTTAAAGGTCTAGGCCCACCTAAAATTATTCTTTTCTGGTTTTCATAATCTTCAACCGCATTTCTTTCAGTTAAAAATTCAGGATTAAATACTATTTTGATGTTTGAATATTTGTTATTAAAATAATCTGTTGTGCCAGGAGGAACTGTAGATTTTAAAACAAAACCATCAGATTTATTTACAACCGAAAGTCTTTTGATCATGTTTTCTACCAAACTAATGTCACATGAGCCATCAGTTTTCATCGGAGTTGGCAAACAAATAAAAATATATTTACATGATGCAACATCACTAAAGTTAGAATTACATTTTTTCTTGACAATATCGAATGTAAGAACATTATAAAAATTTCTAAATTTTTGAAAAATAGCATTTCCAACAAAACCCTGACCAATTATACCTATGTTCATTTTTTTTATAGCTTCGCCATTAACATCACCATTAGCGATTAGCAAAAATATTATTTTTTCTAGTTCTAAACTTGTTTGTCAAAAATAATCAAAGACTCCTGATTTAGTAAATTACTCGAAACAAAAAAATTTACTCTTCTTTTTATTTTTTTTTCAATTTTAGGAGATATTTCTTCTAAATATTTTCTGTTGATTTTTTTTCCTACAATTAAAACTTCAATTAAACCACTATCAATTCCTTTGGCGTAGTCACCTAATAAAACAACTTTTTCAACATCGCCAATTTTTTTGTAAACAGTCTCTAATAAGTCCTCAATTCCTAAATGCTTGCGAACAGTTTTCTGTAAAACTTTGAAAAGAGGATGGGAATTGTTTGCGCTATAAATAACTTTATTATTTTTTGATTCCCTTATCAAATATCCGGCAGAAGAAAGATTATTGAGCTCTTTTCTTACAGAATTTGTTGATTCTCCAAATTCATTAGCTAGAGAGTTTAAATGTCCTTTATTGGCAATATTAACAAAAAACTTAACCAGCAATCTTAATCTAGTCTTTGATGTAATTAATGATTCTAACATATTTTCAAGTAACAAAAGTACTTATTTTGTACTTAATTATGAAATTAATATTTTATTTGATTTAAAAAAGATATTTTTATGAAATATATTTAATTTTAATTTTGAATAAAAAACTTTCAGTTAGTATACTCTTATTTATATTTTTTGCTAGTTGTAATTACCCAGAACTAACTAGAGATGAACTTATTTATTCCAATAATTTTGAGGACGAAAAACTAAACGAAATCGACGGGGGCGTTATTTCAACTTACAATAATTCTAAAGTAATAGGGAACTATAATAATGGTGGTTTTACGTTACATATTAATAATTTGGGTGAACACGATTTTATATATATAACGTTTGATTTATATATTCACGGCTCTTGGGATGGAAATTCAAATGGGTTTAACTTGAATGATCACGGTTTTGAGGACAAACCTGATTTATGGATTATGGATTTAAGGCCTGAAATGGTCAATTTTCAAAGTTTAGATTTTCAAAGATTTCAAACTACTTTTTCCAATAGCCCTTGTTTTTCAACTTATTGTCTCAAACAGTCATATCCAAATAGTTTTCCTTTTTTAAATAACCCAAAGACAGGTGCACAAGAAATGAATCTAACTGAAAATTGTATTGAACCTGGTTGGAATAATCAAAAAACATCTCTTTATAAAATTGAAAAGGGATTTGATCATAGCGGTGATGCTTTAATAATTCGATTTCACGATAAACTTTTTCAACCTAATGCAATAAATTTCCATGGAGAATCAATTGCAAAATGTGATGAGAGTTGGTCAATGGATAATATAAAAATTCGTGTCATTTCATATGACTAGAATTACAATTTTTTTATGCTTTATATGCTTTGAGATATCGTCTCAAACTCTGAATTTAAATAATACGTTTTTCGAAGAATCTCTTAGAAGAGCACAATTAAATGGGGAGATCGATTCACTAATTAGTTTTACTGTAAGACCTATTCATGCAAATATCTTTGATTTTGAAAAAAATATTTTTAACAATGAGATTTACAGTCCAACAGCCCTAACATTCCTGAAAGGAAAAGGTAAATTGAAAATATTACCGATAGATTATGTCGCGAATTATAATACACATCATCCCTATAATAGAAACAATGGTAGTATGATTCCGAATAGAGGTTTTCAACATTTAATCAGTGCAGGTATTTATTTTGAATTAGGCCCACTTTCAATTCAATTTAAACCTGAATATATATATGCAGAAAACAAAGATTTTGATGGATTTTGGGAAGAACATTATGACATCACATGGGCAAGACGCTATTCACTTTGGAATAGAATAGATATGCCGGAAAGATTTGGTACAGAGAAAATTAAAAAAAATACACTGGGGCAATCTAGTATAAGACTGAATTACAAATCCCTTTCAGTTGGTATTTCTTCTGAAAATATTTGGTGGGGACCATCGAAAAGAAATGGTGTTTTGATGAGTAATAACGCAAAAGGTTTCAATCATATAACCTTAAATTCCAGAAGACCAATTAAAACAAAAATTGGAAACTTTGAATTTCAATTTGTTACTGGGCGATTAGAACCTTCGGGCTTTGATCCACCAGGAACTGAAAGAACTTTCGGGGGTTCAAATATTTTCGTTCCTAAAATCAATCAATTGTCCGAGCAAAATGATTGGCGTTTTTTTCAGGGTTATACTTTTACATACTCTACAAAATGGATTCCGGGACTTCACTTGGGAGCTATTCGTTGGCTTCAAATGTATGGAACTATGTTTCAAGGTGGATACAGTTGGATTGCCCAAGCAAATAATGGTTCAACATTAGGTTGGTTTCCAATATTTGGTAATTTTTTAAGAAAAAATGATAAGATTGAACCATATGAAAAGGAAACGGATCAAGCTGCAGGAGTCTTTTTCAGATGGCTTTGGGAAGATTCTAAAGCTGAAATATATGGAGAATTTAATTTTAATGATTCGAAATTTAATTTCAGAGATCTTCTTTCCGATTCTGATCACTCGAGAGCAGTTACTTTAGGAGTTCATAAATTATTTGATACCAAAAATAATTCACAAATTGAATTTCAATGGGAATGGACCCAATTGGAACAAACAGCGGGAAGATTGGTCAGAAATGCAGGCTCATGGTATATGCATGGCCGTGTTTACCATGGTTTCACTAATAATGGTGAAGTTATTGGAGCGGGAATAGGCCCTGGGAGCAATTCACAATACTTGAGTGTGTCTAATTTGAAAAAGTCAAAAAAAATTGGTTTTGCAATCGAAATAATTGATCAAGACAATGATTTTTATTACTTAGCTTTTGAAGACTCCAAAGATTTTAGAAGATATTGGAAAGATTTTAATTTACATTTATTTTATCAAAAAAAATTTCCAAAGTTTTGGGGATCATTTAATTTAATGTATTCTAGAAGTTTAAACTATCAGTGGGAATTAACTCACAATAATGATTTACCATATTACCAACCAGGACGAGATGTCAATAATTTTCATATTGATTTCAAATTAACTGTTCCTATTGAAATCAAAAATGAAAATTAGGGATATTTTTAAATCTTCAGAGGAAAAAGATTCATTGGGTAATTGGTTTAGAAACAAAAGATTTAAATTTTTTTTTGATAAAATAAATTTAATGGACAAACCTATATCCATTTTAGATTTGGGTGGTAAAGTCAAATTTTGGGAAAACAGAAATCTATCAGGTAATCCTAATTTTCTAATAACAATAATTAATCTAGAGTCAGAAAAATCAGGTTATCCAAACATTGAAACCAAAGTTGGAAATATTTTGGAATTAAAAAGTTTTAAAAAAAAATCATTCGATATTGTTTTTTCAAATTCTGTGATCGAACATTTGTATAATTTTGAGAATCAAAAAAAAATAGCTAGTGAAATTCTAAGAATCGGAAAAAAACACATAATTCAAACACCAAATAAATATTTTTTTATTGAGCCACATTACATATTTCCATTCTTTCAATACCTTCCAAGTAAAATCCAATATAAAATACTAACGAAAACTAAACTATCTAGATTAAGAAAGTGGGATAAAAAATTTGCTAGACAATATTTAAAGGAAATTAGATTGTTAACTTTAAACGAACTGAAAGAAATTTTCCCTGGATCCAAAATATATCAAGAAAAATTTTTTGGAATGTCGAAATCTTTCACAGCTTACAATCTTTAAACTTGATGGCCTTTGAACAAATCGACATATTGGTCTGAAATTAGATCCCAATTATAATTATTTTCAATATATTTTTTTCTACTTGACATAGAAACACTAGTTACATTGTTATTAGATTCCATTTTTTTAAAAACATTTGTTATGGATTTTTTATTCTTATTAAAAAAAACTCCAAAATCACCATTTCTGAGCATTTCTCTATTGAATACGGTGTCTAAAGCCATGATTTTGCAATTAAAATTGATTGCATTAATTAATGTTGGGTTGGTTCCTCCAAATTCATGGCCATGTACATAAGCAAAACAATTTTTATAAAGATCAGCTAATTCGTTTTCACTAGTAATGTAACCAGTAAACACAACTTGATCACTTTTTATATTTTTTATAGTGTTTGCATAAAGACTATGGTATGGTACATCACCTACAATTAACATTTTTTTTTGAGATGAAGTATCGAGAAAAGATTTGACAATTATGTCTGCATTGTTGTCAGGGATTAGCCTTCCAATTACTAGATAAAATGAATTACGTTTTAACTCATACTTTTCTAAAATTTCTGATTTTTGATTATTTATACTTATTGATCCATATCTAATTAATTTAGACTCCGTTTCAAAATTTTTGAGGTAAACTTTTTTCATTTCATCTGAATCGGTTACTATCTTATCAAAACTAAACTTAACTATTTTCGCACAAAACTTAAAATAAAATTGACCAAGACCCTTCCATTTGGGTCTCAACCACTCTAAACCGTCGACATTGATAACTGTTGTTTTTTTTAAAAAAAAAGTCAAAAATCCGAAAGGAGCATTTGCCACATTAACAACCAAAAGATTTTTAATATCACTAAAACAAAAATGGATAATTGAAAATAATGAATGAATGAATTGACTAAGTGATTTGGATTGAATAGTTGGGATGTAAATTAATTTTATACCATTAATTTTTTTTGGCTTTTCAACGTATAGGCCACTGTGACAATACACGACAACTTCAATGTTTTTCTTAATTAGCCTTTCGGATAGTTCTTTTACAAAAGTTTCATAACCGCTGTATACATAAGGGTATCCTCTTGAACCAACAATTGCTATTTTCATAGGAGCTTTAGTTTTTCCAATATGAATATATTCCTTCGTCAAGCTCAAAATTAGGCCAAATAAATTGTTTTCGCTTAGGTTGTTTTTTAGCCCAATCCCACATTTCAGTTAGACCTAATTTTAAATTTGTTAAATGTTTATAATCTAATAAGTCGACTGACTTTTTAAATGTTGGTACAGCATGATTTACTTCATGCCTAGACTCCAAAAAAACTGTTTTGCCCTCCCCAATTACTGTCTTTAAAATCTCATTAGCTTCAACAATTGAATTAGATTCTATTCCTCCTAGATTTATAATTTCTTTTGAACAATTATCGTTTATAGCAGATTTCCACATTGGCTCTAAACAATCATTTATGTAAGAAAAAGCTCTTGTTTGTTTTCCATCGCCATAAATTGTCATTGGTTTTTTATTTAATTGCTGATACATCCATATTCCTAAAACATTTCGATACTTATCCCAAATATTTTGATTTGGACCATAAACATTGTGAGGCCTTAAGATAGTCCAATCTAAATCATGTTGATCTCCAGCAATCTTTATATCTAACTCACATGCGTATTTTGCAACTCCGTACGGATCAATTGGATTTGGAATTTGTGTTTCATCAAAGACTTTATTTTTGCCATGTCCATAAACAGCCATTGAGGATGTAAAAATCAATCTTTTCACGTTATGCTTTATACATTCATTTACAATTGAAGCTGTAGCCCGAAGGTTATTGTCATAATTGAACTTTCTAATAAAAGGAGAAAGACCTTCTGCAGCATAAGCGGCAAGGTGAAAAACGTAATCAAACTTATACTTATCAAATAAATCAGAGGGTAAATTATTAGCTAAATCAAGTTCATGAAATATTACCTTATCATGAATATTTTCTAAATATCCTCCACTCAAATTATCAATACCAATTACCTGAACATTTTGTTTACTCTCAATAATATGTTGGGCAAATTTGGAACCAAGTAGTCCAGCAATACCTGTTATAAGAACTTTCATTGAAAAAAAGTTTTAATATTCTTTTCAAAAATATCAATTGAAAAGTTATTTTCTAATCGTTTGGATGAATAAATTATTTTATTTTCAATTAGAGACTTGTCATTTATAAATTTAATTATATTTTTTGATGCTATTTTAGCGTCATCGTGCGGAATTAAAAGCCCCCCCTTACCATTATCAAGAATTTCAATTATCCCTCCTTTTCTTGTTGCAATAACAGGGATTTTAAAATTCATTGCTTCCAGAAGGACAGTAGGTAAAGGATCTGGTTCAATGGGACAGTGAATTAAAAAATTGATTTCTGAAAAATTATTTTTTACATCATCACAAAATCCTTTAAAAATAATTTTATGATCTATACCATAATCTAAAATTTTTTGTTTCAAATTGAACAGATATTTCTCATAACCCGGATATGTGTCTCCATATATCAAGAATTCAACATCATTATTTTCTTTGATTATTTCGTTAGCTAAATCAATAAAATATTCATGACCTTTATATGGAATTATTCTAGCCATTATTCCAAAAATAATTTTTGGTGATTTGAATTTTAAATCATTTTCTTTATTGGTTAGAATGATGCCATTATAAATTTTATAGAGTTTTTTTGGACTAACATGTCTTTTCCAATGTTTTTTAACTGCATCAGAAACGACAATTATTTTTGTTCCAAAAAGTTTAATGAAAATACCTATCACATTTGAGTAAAAACTATTAGTTGGTATTTCGTGGATATGAAAAAAACTTGGAATTTTATTAATCTTAGAAACAATGGCGCCTGGAACAATAACAGATGTATTAGTGTAAATTAAATCAATTTTATTTTTTTTTACATAAGTATTAATAAAAAATATTGAGCTGAAAATTTTGATCAGTCTATTTATAAGTCCAAAAAAATTAAAGTATTTCCTTCGCAAAACTCCCAGACTTTGATGTTTAATGATAATTCCTTTTGATTTCAAATCGTCAAGAGGGCCCTTGTATGGAAGAATCAAATGAATTGAATTTCCTTGATCAATCAATACTTCCAATACATTTAGTAATATTTTACTTGCACCGTACAAATCATTGGAACTGTGTAAGACTAAAATTTTTTTATTAATCAATATTATTTAAATTAAAATTTCTCTTTCATATTTTTTAATGAAACTTTTTTGCGAAAAAAGTTTTAACCTTTCTTTCCCTTTTTCCACTAAACTATTTCTCTCATCCTTATTAAGAATCAAACGATTCATTTTTAAAAATAAATCATCTGAATTCATCTTTTTAAAATATAAGGCTGAATCATTTGCAATTTCTTTCAAGGTTTCAGCATCACTGCATATTAAAGGACACTCAAAATGAAAACACTCTAGAATTGGTATCCCAAAACCCTCTTCTATTGAAGGAAAGACATAAATTAAAGCTTTTGAGTATAAAAAACTTATTTCTTCTCTTTTTAAATATCCGGGGATTATTACATCATTTGTTATGTTATTTAACTTAATGTATCTTATGATTCTTTTCTTGATTACTTTATTACCATAAAATCTATCATTACCGACCAGAACTAGCTTTAAATGTTTGTGAATTGTGTTGTCTTTTAATTTTTTAAAAGCTTTAACTAAAGTAATTAGATCCTTTCTCTTTTCAAATGAACCAACATGTAAAATAAATTTATCATTATTATCAATAGTATCAATTTTCTGGATTTTAGATTCAATAATTGAAGAGGATTGATATATTACTTTAACCTCGTTGTTTACATTTAACACCCTTTTTATATTTTTTTTTGAAAAATTACTGGTTGTAACAATAGTAGTTTTTTTATCAATTCCAGCTGTAATCATTTTTGTGAAAAAAATTCTCCATAAAAATGAATAGTTCTTTGGATGGTCCCAAAAAAATGTATCATGTATCACACAAATCTTTTGGGCTTTTAAAACCCATACAGGCATTAAAAAATCTGGAAAGATTATGTAATCTATACTTGAATAATTTATTTTTAGTGGTAAAATGATTTGTTTCCAAATTAAATAATGTAATTGAAATATCCAACGTATAAATCTGTTATGGGAATTTAGGTAGATTGAATTGCTATTTTTTTTTTCAATATCGTGAGAAAAAACATATTGAATATTTCTATGTCCATGTTTTTTTAGACCTCCACAAAGTTCAGAAATGTAAGTTCTTATACCCGCACCGGCCGCCATGAAATAAAAAACATCAACAAAAACCTTTATTTTCTTATTTTTCATTAAATCCAATCCTAAATTTAGAGTTTAATTTGAAAGAAATAATAATGATTCTTAAAATTATAACAAAGAATTGATTATTTGATGATTTTGATCTGATGAGCCTGAGAAGCTTCTTTTAGATGATTTTATTAATCTTAATTTTCATGTACTCAGATTGTGCTAAACCAACTAAAAACCAAGAACAAAGTGAAACAAAAAAATACAATTCAGCATTTGCTGTAAACAACGGAATAAGTAAACCGATTTTAGTAAATCCCGCTACAAAAGCAACAAATTTAAAAATCTCTTTTTTTGATTTTAAAAAAACATCTAAGGATATTTTAATGGAATAAAACAAGATCATTATATATGCTATTAAGGAAAGAAATCCCATTTGTACTGCATAAATTAAAAATTGATTTTCTCCCCCAATTTTTATAGCCTGGTCAACAGAACTAGCATTACCACTCATCGCTAAACCTATACCAAAAGGATTGCTAAGTAATGTTAGGAAACCTTCAATCCATTCAAAAAGGTGTCCAAGACTAGACAATTCATTGAAGGTTAGTGTGTCAATAACGAAATAAATATCCTCATCACTTCCAAAATAGAAAAATATAATTGTACTAATTGTAATCAAAAAAATAAATTTAAATAAAATTGAGTATTTCCTTGTCAAAAATAAACACAGAACAAAAATCAGTATTGCAGATACAATTGATGCCCTGGAATATGCATAAATAAAGGATAAAATTATGACCGAAGTAAAAAAAAGATAGTGTAATTTTTGGTTTAAATTTTTTGCATTATAAAAATTATATAATGTAAATGTGAAAAATAAAATCAGGGATGCTGAATATTCCAAAGGATCTGCAAAGAAAGCGGCAAATCTTCCCTGATCTGGACCTCTCTCAAAAGACCAACTTAAACCAAAATTTCCAACAGGTAAACGATCATAAACTTTAAACAAGAAATCAGAATATCCTATCAAGGTGTGTAAGTGAGAACCAAAAAAATACTCAATTGACGATATTAAAAATGCAGAAATAATTAATACTTTAATAATGCTGTTTACTTTAACCCAGGTTATTTGATTAAGTGATGAAACTCTCCCAAAAAAATAAACTACCGAAATCAAGTAAATATTTTTTGAATAAAGAACCCTTGAGAAAAAATCAGCGTCTCCTAGTGGAATTATTGAATAAATAAGTGTTAATAAAGAAAAGAAAATCACGTATTTATCCAATACACTAAAGCTAAGTTTTAGACTATTAAAACTTTCTCTGAAGCCAAATAAGTAAATTAAAAATGATAAAAAAACAATTATGTCCTTAGAGTACCTTATTAGATGAACGAAAATAATTTGATCTGATAACTTTAAGGCTAATACCTGGAAAAATGTGTAAAAAGGTAAAAATAATATTATGTAATAAAGCAAATAAACTGGGTAACCTTCAAAAACTTTTTTCAAAGTAAAAAAGGAAAAAGCAATGTATATGAGAAAAAAAAAGAGAAAAATTATTATCATGCGTTAACATTTGAAACAATTCCATCACGAACACCTTGAAATACTTTCTTTAATTTAAAAAATCTTCCTCTTAATGTAAAATACATAACGTATGCCGAAACCTTGAATAATTGAAATAAAAAAGTAGGTAAAAAATTAAATTGTGATTTATGTTTTTTGATAATGTAAATGTGATTTCTAATATTTAAATAATGAGTCCTAGGGGATATGTATCCCTCATTATTTTTTTTTGAACTGATCCATGATACACCCTCGTGATGATAAACAATGCTTTTGGGTTGAAAAAATAGTTTATATCCATACTTTTTTATTCTAATTGACCAATCTGCATCTTCAAAATATACAAAAAAGAATTCATCCAATAAACCTACCTTATTTATAACCTCCGACTTAAGCATAAAACAGCAACCTGTGATCCAATCAATATTGTGGATTGGTGTAATGTGATTTTTATTTGATCCTTTATTTAGATTTAAAAACCTTCCAAAATTATAATTAATCTGACCTCCTCCATTCCAAACAATATTTCTCCGATTATATTGTAATATTAATGGCTGAACAGCTCCTATTAAAGAATCTTGTTCAAACGGTGTAAGTAAATGATCAAGAAAATCTGGTTCTACTTCTGTATCATTGTTAAGTAGAGCTATGTATTCGAAATCATTGTCAAGGGCCCATTTTATCCCAATATTATTTGCTCCTGTAAAACCAATATTAAACTTGTTTTGAATATATTTAACGTCTGGAAAATCTTTTTTTAGTTTTTCAATTGATAAATCAGAAGAGTTGTTATCAACCACTATGATTTTATACTTTTGATAGTGACAATTTAATAAACTCAATATGCAAGATTGAGTGTATTCAAACCCATTCCAATTTACTAGAATAATTGCAATATTAGGTTTTGACATTATTTTTTGAATTTAAGAAGGATATTACAAAGAATAAAATTAACTATTTCAGTCAAAATTAATGAATAACATAGTCCATATCCGCCATAGTTATAACTCAAAATAAATGCAGAAATAAGCATAAATAATGTGGACATCCAAGTAGATTGATTTAGAATTCTTTTCTTGTCTTCAACTAAAATGAAAATCATGTTTTTTAAATTTAGAACGCTCAGTAATGGGATTATACTTAACAAAATCAAAATATTTTGAGAATATTCAATTTGTTGTTTCGTTAAAATATAAATTATTATCTCAGATAAAAAGAAGATAATGAGAAATAAAAAGAAACATACAGTTATACTGTATTTATAAATGTTATTGAGATAAAAAACTAAATCCTGTTTTGACTTTTTATAAAGTATTGCAGATTTTTGAAGAATAGATTGAGTAACCATGACTGGAAACATCCTGAGAAAAAACCCTACTTTTTGAGCAACAGCAAAATTACCAAGCTCTACATTTGAAACAAATCCTGTCAAAATTATAATTCCACTATTTACAGATATATAACCCCAAATTGACGAGAGCATAAATTCAAAATTGTCACTTAGTCTTACTAGTATGTTTTTAATTTTTTTGATTGTAAAACTAATCTCTTCATTTTTGAAAATAATTATCCAATAAAATATGTAAATAGATGCGGCCGTTAGACCAAATAAAAAATTAACCAAATACGCATCTTGATCCGATTTTATAAAAAATAAAAGACACAAAAAGTAAACACTTTTGAACAAAAAATTTGAAAGAACTAACTTAAAAAATTGGTCTTTTCCTTGAAAATAAAAAAAAGGGTTAATCGCTTCACTAAGAATAATTATTAGAGAAAAAATAATTATTGAACTGTTTTGATTAAATAGATTTGTAATTTGGAGAAAAATAGAAAATAGAACAGCTAATAAAAATCCTAAAACTAACTTAATGGTTAAAATCTCGGATATAAGGATTTCTAAAAATAATCTATTGTTCTTATTTGTAGCAATATCTTTTGGACTGTTTAAATTAAAACCATAACTATTAAAAACAGAAATTAAAGATACAATTGAGAAACACAAAGTTACTATACCAAACGCTTCTGTTCCAATCCTATTGAATAGCATTGGTGTTATCAATAAAGTAAAAAAAACATTTACAAATTGATTTGAAGATAGATTAAAAAAGTTTTTTATAAACAAGTTTTTAATCTTAGGTTTCATTTATATATAATACTAATGATTTATAATTTCACTTTTTCAATTAATATTAGAAAAGAGAAGTAAATTGTACAAATAATTATTCCAGTGAAGATTCCGTAAATGAGAGTTGTAATAATTTCCCATTGTGAATTAGGTAAGGGTAGAATTGGTTGGTCTATGATCTGTAAAACTGGCACTCTATTCCTTTGTGATATTTTAGCTAATTCCAATTGCTTAACAATTTCAGCATATATAGATTTATTCGCTTGAAGATTGAGTAGCTCTATTTGCAATGGTATTTTATTTGATTTCAAGAGTGGATTGGCATTTGGTATATCTTGTTCTAGAAAAGCTAATTTTTCAATAGAAAAATCAGTAATTTTCTTTACACTATCGGCTTGTTTTTGGAGAACATCAACATTAGATTTTGATTTTTTTGTCATTATTTCAAAATAAAAATCATTCACATTGTCTACCAAAGTTTCATTAAAAAATTTAGCTAAAATCTCATCCTCGTAATTGAATCCAACTTCAATAATTGTTGTTTTTCTATTGGGCTTTGAAACTATTAAATTTTTCTTTTTAATTTTTTTAATAATTTTCTGGATAACACTATCCTTAGCTCTGTCAATATCTTTTGAGTTTTTAAATTTTATTCCTTTTTTAAGGAGTTTGTTTTCTAAATTTTCAGATCTAATATACAAGTCAATGATTTTTTCAGATCTACCATTGTATTCAACTTCACTGAGTAGAGTTTTCTTCAACATTAAGCTTGAAACATACAACTCTTGTATGTTGTCGATTTGGAATAGAGAGGTTGATTCCGTGAAAGCACTAGTATTGATTCCTGCGATTGACGCAATGGAGGATAAATCAGAAATCTGGCTTGAGTTATCATCTTCAATTACAAAATTAGTCACCGCATGATAGATTGGAGATTTTATATAGTTATAGGACGTAAACAGAAAAACACTTACTAAAATTACATATGCATAACTGATTTTTTGTCCAATTATAAACGAAAAAAATAACTTAACTCTTTCAATGAAATAGTGAACTGAAAAATCTGTATCATTCATCTGAATAATTAATTTATTTGAGAAATTGCGAGAACTAATGTTGCAATTCCTGTGGTGAAAGTAAGTAACTGTGTAAATCCTAGATTAGATTTAACAGGTTTTGATGGGACAATTATTTCAGATCCTGGTTCCACCTTGGGATAGAGGTTAAAAAAAAGAAACTTTTTTGTCCTAGCTACATCGCCATTAGCATAAACTACATATGTTCCTGACCTTTTAGCTTTTACATCAAATCCTCCTGCTCCATTAATAAAGTGTTTCATGTTTTTGTTGTCTACATGTCTAACAGTTGTTGGATATAATAGTTCTCCTCGAATTCTTACAGTTTCACTCTTCTTTGGAATTACTAGGATATCACCCTCTTCAAGAAGTAAATCTGAGTTCGCATTGTGTGATTTAATTATTTCATCTAAATCTATACCTATTGCTTCAAATTGATTTTTCGAAAAAGAAATATCATTTTTTTCTGCGATTTCACTGATTCTTTCTTTTTTTGCAATACTAGCATAATCAGGATTTTTAGTTTTTTCTGATTCTAATCTTTCAATGTTTTGCTTTAATCTTTCAATTAACATACTTTGGTTAGCAGAGGTCAATTTTTTATCAGATTCAAAGTTAACCCTGAGTTCATTTAAACTATTGATTTGTTTTTGTAGATCTGATTCCTCTTGTTTAAATTCAGTATATCTAAGTAATGTGGCTCCTGATGGATAGGACGAGGGTTTTAATCCTCCGGCTCTCTTCAATAAATCAGAAATTCTCTCACTCTCAGATGAAATTGCATATTGTCCCGGATACATAACCTGTCCTTCAATTTTTACAAACTTAGGAACATTGAATTTTGGATCTTTTCTAATAACTATCTCATCAAATGGTTTTAGTTTAAAATCATTATCTTGAGAAAGGTTATCTTTCAAATTCAAAATAATAACTTCAGAGAAATTTTCCGAGATTTCATAATTGTCATCAACTCTTCTTGTCAACTCAACATTATTAATAGATGCACCTTCTTTGAATCCACCTGCTAACAGAACTGCGTCCTTAACAGAAAGATTGTCATAGAAAGGATACGCCCCTTTATCATTGACTTCACCAGAGATTTTAATGTATTTGTCGGCTTCCATATCATTTTTAGAAAGAATTTGAACAACATCTTCTTCAACTAATTTTATGTCTTTTATTTTTCCTGATATGAGTTCATTAATATTAAAAGAAATATTTGATGTGGAAAAATCCTTGTTTGTTCTAATTATAAAAGATTTAGATCGAAGTACATCTGGTTTGAATCCTTCTGCTCTTTTAATTAGAGAAAGTAAAGTTTGGTTTTCAGAAAGAGAAAATTGACCTGGTCTATTGACAGCTCCCTTAATGATAACTCTATTTTTATATATTTCGGATACTTGATCAATCTGGAAAACATCTCCCATAATCGGAGTAAAAAATGGTAATTGATCATAGCTTATATCAATGACACTTAAATTATTTTCAATAACTCTTGTCAATTTAATAGATTTTTTGAATGCTTTCTCAGTAAAACCTCCAGAATAATTAATAAGATCCATTAATGATTCTCCTTCTTTAGTTTCAAATATTCCAGGTAACTTAACCTCACCCAAGAGCTGAACTCTGTTTGTGTATGGACCAACCAGAATTAAATCATTATTTTCCAATCTAATGTTACTAGATCCGTCTCCATTAGTCAGAAACTTATAGACGTCAACTACGTCAACTAATTTATTATTTCTAAATACTTTTATATTTCTTAATGAAGCCTTTTCAGTGATTCCACCGGCAACATAAATTGCATTATAAACTGTATTAAAAGCACTAAAGGTATAGGTCCCTGGTAAATTAACTTGACCAATTATATTAACACGTATCGCTCTGGGAACACCAACAGAAATATTGACGTTGGTCCTTCCAGTTATAATCCCGGTATAAATAGTTTTTAATTTGGATTCAAGTTTTTTTCTGGCTTTCTCAATTGTAAGACCATTAAAATTAACTGGACCAATATTTTCAAAAATTGCTGACCCTTCAGGACTAATTTCAACTTGATAATAATTTTCAGATTCACCATATATGTCTACGAACAACTTATCGCCCGGTCCAACGATGTAATCATTAGGCGTTGGCACATTTAAATTGGATTGAAAAGATAAAAACGTATTCCCTCTAAAAACATTATAACCAAATACATTACTTTCCATTTCTCTGTAAACTTCTAATTCCTCTTGCCATTTTTTTCTCAACCTAGTTTCTTCAAGTGGGGCAGAGGCATTTTCAGCAACACGGGCTATTGTTTTTGTAGATTTAAACCTTTTGTTTAGCTTTTCTAGATCAGCTTCCGACATTCCTTGTTCCTTTGCCAATTTTAATAAATCAAATTCATTAAGTCCTTGGGCAGCAGATCTTCTTAATAACAAGTCTAATTGACTATCATTTAGTTCAGAAAAATTGATGTTAGAGAAATCCAAAAAACTTTGTGAATTTAAGCTAGTTGATAAAATCATAAAAAGAATTACGACAGCCTTATTTTTTAAAAAATTTGACATTTAGATTTAATGGAAATGCGAAGATACTGAAAAACTGTTTAATCAAGTTTTTTCTTGAAATTAGTACTAAATAACATCATATATTTTTAATCCATTTTCTTTATATATATATTGCATTTGTGTTGAAAAGTATCAATTATATCATTTTGTTATTTTTCGGATTTTTTTTGATTGGTCAAGAAGAAAAAAATGAAATAATACAAAATGATAGCCTATTCTTTAGTAAAGCAGAGATTAAATTAAATGTTGCCAGTGCTTTGGTTATGATTCCTAACATAGGTGTTGAGGTTAAATTATCAGATAAACTTAGCTATCAATTGGACACTAGTGCCGTTTCCTATGACTCTATGGAAGGGTCTCCATTTCACGTAACTCAAATTTTTAATGAGTTAAGGTTTTTTCCAAAACTAAAAGAGGGTAGAAACAAGCGTTCGTTTTTTTTTGGTGTTCATTGGGGATATGGAATGTATTCTTTAAGACTCCCAAAGTTTATTACATCAGTTGTTGACACACAATTAAAACCAGAGGGTTCTTTTCAATCTGGAAGAAATACATATTATGGGATCAGCATAGGCAAAAAAATTCCTCTGAATAGTAAAAAGTTTAATCTAGAGTTATTTATTGGCGGAGGAAGTTCACAATCTTATTATAAATACTATAATTCGAATGGTGTATTAGAATATGATGATCCAATATCCAAAAGAAACTTTAGTAACAGCGGTGA
>TARA_B100000963_G_scaffold75320_1_pt1 | contig 49522 bp, 50 predicted proteins | sample TARA_B100000963 | Tara Oceans TARA_B100000963 (sample SAMEA2622097) | marine metagenome | biome: marine biome (ENVO:00000447); feature: surface water layer (ENVO:00002042); material: "saline water (ENVO:00002010), including plankton (ENVO:xxxxxxxx)" | depth 5 m | reverse complement strand
AAACAAAAGGACATAGTAAACGAAGTTTTAAAGGGTCGTATTCAGGCGAGTATTAGCGAAATTGAAGCCATTACTAAGCTACCCAATCCCACTATTCGGCGAATATTGGGACAGGGTGCTAAGTCTGGAGAACTCGAAAGAATAGCCAAAGGGGTTTACACTCTTAAAACTAAACAGGGCGAGACTGCCTCAATAATTCAGTCAGGTAATGCAAAGCACGAGATTAAAAAACTTGTGCAAGAACAAGCAAAATTTGATATGATTTTTCTTGACCCCCCTTACATAATCCCAGGGGCAAAGGGGGGTAATAGAAACCTTACAAAATATCAATTAATGAGCAGTCAAGAATTTACAATTTTTATGCGAGATGTTGTTAAATTAACAAAGACAAATGACACCCCTATTTTCTTTATGTTTTCAGCAAGTAAAACAAATATTAAAGCACTTGCAGAATATAAAAAGGCATTCACTTTGTCTGGGTTAAAAGAATGTCATCAGTCGATTAAATTTCAAAAACTTTACAAAAATGGCAAACCTTATGCTTTTTGTGGTCATCAATTACAAGAGCATATCTTTGCATTTTCTAAAAGTGGTAACAAAAGGGCTGATTTAGATTTTGAACTTCAGCCCCTGTACCAATTTAAAGCCGATTCTAAGTACCAAACAGCCAAACCGACCGAGCTACTCATTGAGCTTGTGAAAGCATCAACTAAGCCCTTTGAAATCGTTTTGGATATGTTCGCAGGGTCTGGCTCGACTGCCAAAGCATGTGCGACCACACAGAGAAGTGTGCTAACATATGAAATAGATGAGCAACAAACTGAGATTATTAAGAGGGAGGTTTGTGCTATTCACTCTAAAATGATACGAGGCATAAAACAAATGATAAATAAAATAAATAAATCAATTCAATTAACATTAACATTTTAAAATATGAAATACTTTTTTAAATTACTTTGGACAACAGAACACCCAATTTTAGCAAGTATAATTTCTGGGCTCACTACAATGTCATTAACAGGCATTATGTACATGCTTTACATACTTGTATTTATTGGTGTGTAACTAAGGGCGAAATGGTTGAAGGGGGGCTCGATTCCCCCCTCGCTCTCTAACTAATTAAATTAAATAAACTATGGTAAGAGTAAACTCATCACAAGAATTTAGGACACTTCAAAGGGCTGTGCAATTTGCAAAAACAGATGATGAATATAAAAAATTAGGATTCTCTGGCAATACATTTACTGCCTGTGCGGGGACAAAATTTAGTCATGAAACAATGGAAAATCTTGAAATAGATTTGACAGGTGCACAAATATATAACGAAGTGTATACAGATGGCAAAAAAAGGGGACAGCCAATTAAAAATAGGCAATATTATAAATGCTTTCCCGCACCAAAAAAAGATGTTTCGTTTTATATACCAATCAACGAAAAATTATTTTTAGATACACATGGAACGACCAGACCAACAAAAACAGAAATGTACAACATGGGCGGTGGTACTTATATGTCAGATTGTATGCTTATACCCTTGACTCACAATTTACAAGAAACAATTAAAAATAATAATCCAATACAATTAAAATTATGGTAAATACAAATTTTAGCAGAGAAACTGCACGACAACTTATGCAAGAAAAAGTAAATCAGATCCATTCATTAAAAAAAGACATGGGAGATTTGCTTCACATACTTCAACGAATGGTTGATTTTGTTGAAAATCCTGTGCATTCAGCAGATGATTCAGCACCAGAATATTTGACAGATGGTCAGATGTTGGACATAATAACAGAACAAATAAAGAAACAAATTAAAGAAAGAAAACAATGAGCAATATGATTGTATTACTGCCTGTTCACTACGAGCAAGAAAGAATATCTAAAGATGATAATAATAATGGCTTGTTGTATGGGATATACTATTATGATGTTCCTGTAAAAGATTTAGGGACTGATAATGTCTATAACAATGAAATTGTCAATGTAGAATGGTTTGAAACTGAACAAGAAAGGGACTTATGGCTTCTTTGTGAAAGGATAAGACTATATTAAATTGTTAAATAAATTTGCAATTCTTGTTTAACTTTAGTACATTTAAAATTATAATAACTTAAATTAAATTAAATTATGAATATATATCATGGAGTAAATCAAAAAAAACAGAACAGATTAGTTTTTAACTTTATCTGTCAGTCAAATTGTGTCAGCCCACGACAAGTGAGAGAGGACATGAGAAAACAGGGTTATGAAAATCTAACCCCAAGCGAAGTAACTAACTTTATTAACAACAATTATTAATTATGAAACAAAAAGAAACATTTGAACAAAAAGTAAAAAAAGCGGGGTCATACAAAAATTATTGGACTGACCAAGCGAGATTAAATTTAGTAGGTGCAACCATAGTAAAGGTTGAGTACATGCCACAAGAGGAGATAGATGATATGATGTGGCACAGGTCTCCACTTTGTATGCTATTAAAAAGAAAAGATGGGACTATGTTCTGGGTATATCCAAGTGCTGATGATGAGGGCAATGATGGTGGGGCTTTATTCACTACAATTAAGGAGTACCCATGTGCACCTGTACTTTAAACATTAAATATTATGGGATATAGAAGCACAATGGTACTAGGAGTACCAAAAGAAAAAGAAAAACAATTAAAGGATCTTGATTTAGGAGGCGACACGATTGAGGATTTGTTTGAAATTGCTAACTGCGAAGCTGATGATGTAGTAGTTTTCAGGGGCGAATATTTAAAGTGGTATGATGAATATAAAGATGTTCAAGTGATAGAAAATTTTCTTAACGAGACATTGAAAGATTATCCAGACAAAACATTTTTGATAGGTGTAGGCGAGGACGGTCATATTCACTCAGTAATAGGGGAATATTACAACTATTGTAATATATATACAGACATAGTAATACACGAATAATATGAAAACAAGAGGAACTTATAGTATAAATTACGACACTTATTATGTGCTTGTAGAGTACGAGTATTATTGGGACAATGGAACACACGAACAACCACCAGAGGAGGACTTAACTATATTGAAAGTTATTATTAATAATAACGATATAACAGATTTTTTCTGGGAGTATGTTACAGATGATTTGTACAATGATGTGTTTGTATATGCAAAAGAAAATAAATATGAAAAATCAAATTAATATAATGAAAGTAAATTTTACAATTACAACAGATGATGTCAAGAATGTATGCGATAGAGAGGGCATGAAATATTTAGGTCAGTCAGATCATGAGCAGATATTAAAAGACACAAAGAGAATTTATGAGTTGAACATAAAGCAAGATATCTGCGAGTATATATGTGGACAGGCATTTAATCATCTTAATAAATTAAAAGCAGAGTATAACAAAAAAAATAATTATGAAAAATAAAGATTATATAATTGGTAAACTCAAAGATTTGAGAGATGATACACCCTGTATAGAGGATTCACAAACTACCTGTGGGTGCGAAAAGTTTGATGAGATAATAGATTTAATACAAGAAAACCTATGACTGAACAAGAAGCAGAACTTCATGCAAAAGTGGAGTGGTACAATTTATTCGTAGACTACATCTATGAGGTAGATAGTAATAAGTATAACGAGGCATGTGAATATGCCGATAATAATCAATTTAAAATATGAAATATTTTATTTATGAAGAAACTGATGATGATATTATGTATTTCTTCACTGATATTTATGAGTTTTTACAAGACCATAATGAATGTTTAGAAACTAATTATAAATCGTTAAAAGAATTTAATGAGGGTGAGCCTCATAGAATAATTAAAGAAATTAATTTAAATTAATATGAAAGAACAAGAATTTAAAAAACTAATGAAAGCAATGTTAGGCGACATTCTTCTGTATGGAGAAGAGGAATGCGATAAGCATTTTGATTTTATTATGGATAACAATAAAAAAATATTAAAAAATAGTATTGAAAGAAAAAAGAAAAAGAAATAATTTTTTTTTTCGGTTTTTTATACTAAATTTGCAATATGAATAAAGTGATTATATGTTATTCAGATCCCGAACATGAGGATTTTTACTATGAGGATAATGTCCACATGTTTATTTAGTTAGTTGTTTTCAAGTCCACACCCCCCTCTCTTCATTTTGTTTTTGGTCTGGGGGGTTTGGCAAACAGGTGGTGGGGTTAGTCCTATAAACATGCCCTAAATGATAATAAAAGAAACACACTATAAGTGAGATTCGCAAGGATAATCAGCCACCTTTTAAAATAAGTGAGGTCTAAGTTTGGAAGGCACTAAATTGGTAAGACCAGAAAGACAGGATAAACAGATAAAAGAGTGTAAGTCCAATGTGCATCTCTAACATTCCAGTCCTGTCCACCTCACTTTTAAAATATTATGAAAAGATATAGACAATATAGAAGTAGACAGGGCAGAACACCTGAAAGTGAGCATGAAACATTTAAACTGCTTAGATTGGTGGGTTTTCTTGCTACAATTATTATATTAGCTTATTACATTTATACTTTAATCCAATGAAAAAAGAAATATTCGACAAATACACAAATGCAATCGCAAAACAATTTCATCTTAGTTTGAACGAGATGTTTGAAAACTCAAAGAAACGAGATGTAGTAGATGCAAGACAAATGCTTTACTATGCTTGTATGGAAAGACCTATTCGGCTTTCGTATATAAGAAAATTTTTAAAGGAATATGGCTATGATGTTCAACATTCAACCATTATTCATGGTTACAAACAAGCCAAAAATCTAATAGATACAGATCCTGACTATAAAAAAATGATAGAGGAAGTTCAAAATGTATAATCTTTTTCATCTTTTTGACCAAGCTAAAAGAGTGCCAAATTCTATTTACACACAGACACAAAAAATGGAATCAGTTATGCACAATGGGGCAAAGATTTTGAAGTTTCCAGAAAAAATTGAAATACTTAATATGGGAAAAGGTGGAGATTATTTTATGGAATGCACAAAGGAAGAGTATGATTATTTTTACAAGTATGGCTGGAGTGCGGGTACTGAATTTGTTCTGCTAAATAATTATGAGTTTAAATTAAACTTAATTAAAAACAGAATAAAAACAGAAATCAACACCAGAAAAAACGATAAGCATATCCAAAATTTAAAAAATAGGAGAGAAAGAATTTTACAAAAATATACAGCAAGAAAAAATAAATTAAATATTAAATTAAATCTAAACGAGTATGAACAAAAAGTTAAAAACTATCAACATAAAGGGTAAAGATTATGTTGAAGTAAACGAAAGATTAAAATACTTTCGAAGCAATTACCCAAAATATTCATTGACCACAGAGGTTGTAGACAAAACCCCTGATACAATTCTAATTAAAGCTACGATACGAGATGAGCAAGATAGAGAAATTGCCACAGGTATAGCAGAGGAAGTGAAAGGATCAACTTTTATTAATAAAACAAGTTATGTAGAGAACTGCGAAACTTCTGCATGGGGGAGAGCTCTTGCAAATATGGGCATAGGTCTTGACACTTCAGTAGCTTCTGCAGAGGAAGTACAAAATGCCATTGCTAATCAAAATAGTAAACCAAAAGGTGCATACACTTTAAAAATTGGAGATGATAATTGGGACAAAGTTTTAAATTTTGTAGTAAACAATAAGCAAAAAGGTATGTCATGGATAATTCAACAATTAGAAACTAAATATACCATAACAAAAGAAGTTGAATCTCAATTAAAAACACATGCAAGTTGATTTATTAGAAAAATTAAAAGATGATACTAAGTATTATGGTGATTTTGGTAAAGAATATTTATCAGCATCAGATGTTTCGACACTTCTTTATCAACCTGAAAAATTTAAACAAGAAAAGAAAAGTCCAGAAATATTAATGGGTAGATATTTTCATCAAATTATTTTAGAGCCAGACAAACCTATTAAAATACCTATCTTTGACAGCTCGACAAGAAGCACAAAGAAATTTAAGGATTATTTGATAGAAAATAATTTAGACAAAGATGATGTTATGTTACTACATGAAAGAGATACTATGCTGAGGTGTAAAGATAAATTATTAAGTGTGTTGGAAATTTCAGAAATTATACAAGATACTAATAACAAATACGAAGTACCCGCTATCATGGAAATAGAGGGTAATATGTGGAAATCCAAATGTGATATTTTGCACGAGGATTTTGTCGTTGATTTAAAAACCACAGGTAATTCAAAAAATTTTAGATCAAGTGCAAGAGCATTTTGTTATAATTCACAAGCATATGTATATGAATTGCAATTCAAAAAACCCATGTTGTTTGTAGTGATAGATAAAAATACTTTACAAGTTTTAAAAGCTCCATGCTCTGATGAGTTTCTTGCATATGGTAAACAAAATGTTTTTAATGCAACACAAGTTTATAATAAATATTTCAGCAAAAACAAAACACATGACATATCTCAGCATGTTACAGAAATGGTTTTATAAAACATTAGGTATTGATACAAAAGAAAATGTTTTACAGATAGAAGTTCCAAATATTTGTGAAACACGAGAGGATAAAGAATTAATAATTTATCAAACAATAGAAGTTTTGGAACAAAATATAAAAGTTAAAAAAAATGGCAGAAAAAAAACCGAGGGAATATAAAGAAGGTAAAATAATATTATTTCCAAACACAGACAAAGAAGGTAAACAACCTGATTTTACAGGTTGGGGTATGTTCAAAGGCGAGGAATTTGAAGTGAGCATATGGAATAATGTATCCCAAGCGGGTAATAATTATAAATCAGGAGATGTCAAAATACCTTATGTCGCTCCAGAAAAAGTTGAAACAAAACCTGTTGAAACAGAAACAGAAATAGACCCGTTTTAATTACAAGCACCTAATTTGGTAAAGCCACACGTTTAAGTACGGAGGCGAGATTTACTGACGAGTAACAAAAGTTCGATTCTTTTGTAGGTGCCAAGCATTTAACTAAGTGATAATTACTATATTCAAAGATATTAAGACTACAAGTCAGCCTTTTTATAGGGATGTTCATGTTATATTGAACAGAATCAGAGAAGGATCTAGTAAAGATTTAGTAAAAAAAATAAGAGCAGAAAAAGATAAAACTCAGCGAAACACCTACAAACAAGGTTTACCTGCGGTGTGTTTTAGCGGTAAGTTTACAAAAAGAAGCGACAATTCTCTTGAGGAACACTCTGGACTAATATGTTTAGACTTTGACGGCTACAAGAGTAACAGAGATTTGCTTCAAGAAAAAGAAAGATTATCAAAAAATAAATACATTTTCTCTGTCTTTATATCTCCAAGTGGTAAAGGTTTGAAAGCTCTGGTAAAAATACCATCGGAACCAGAAAACCACAAGTCATACTTTTTAAGTTTGCAATCATTTTTTAATTCAGATTACTTCGACAAGACATCTAAGAACTTAAGTCGGGTATGTTATGAGTCGTATGACCCTCTCATATACATAAACAAAACTTCAAGTGTGTGGGATCGTATAGAGGAGGAGGAATTTAATGAAATAAATAAAAATGTTGATTTACCTACAATACCTATTACTGATGAGAATAAGATTGTAGATATTTTAACTAAATGGTGGAAAAAAAAGTACCCTATGATAGAGGGACAGAGAAATCAAAATGTGTTTATCCTAGCTTCAGCCTTTAATGACTTTGGTATTAATCAAACTTTAGCGGAATTTGTATTGAATAATTATGCTACAAAAGATTTTAAACAATTAGAAATCAAGCGAACAATTCAATCAGCTTATGCACAAAAACAAAACTTTGGTACCAAGTATTATGAGGATGAGGATAAAGTAAACCAAATTAGATTTAGGTTGAAGCAAGGGGGCACAAAAAAACAAGTCAAAGAGGAGTTAGAGGATGATGTTGACCCTGTTATTATTGATAATGTTATAAACAGAATTGAGGAGGAGCAATCGCATCACAAGTTCTGGACAAAAAGCGATAAGGGTGTAGTCAAAATCGTACATTTTTTTTTTAAAAGTTTTTTAGAGGAACACGGCTTTTATAAATTTAACCCGCAGGGTAGCAAGAACTATGTCTTCGTTCGTGTTACAAACAACCTAATTGACCATACGAGTGAAAAAGAAATTAAAGATTTTATACTTAACTATCTGTTAGACATTAATGATGTAAGTGTATACAATTACTTTGCAGAAAATACTAGATACTTTAGAGAGGAATTTTTAACACTTCTTTCATCAATAGATGTTTACTTTATTGAGGACAACAAAAATACAGCATACTTATACTACAAAAATTGTGCAGTTAAAGTGACTAAAGATGAACTTGTTTCAATAGATTATCTCGATTTAGGCGGATATGTCTGGAGCGACCATGTAATTGATAGAGCTTTTATAAAATGTGAAAACACACAGTGTGATTTTAGAAAGTTTATAGAAAATATTTGCGGTAAAAATGAAAGCAGAATATTATCTATGCAATCAACTATTGGATATCTTTTGCATGGTTGGAAAAATTTATCTTATTCGCCCGCAGTAATTTTAAATGATGAAGTAATTTCTGATAACCCAGAGGGAGGTACAGGTAAAGGGTTATTTATGAATGGAATGGCTCAAATGAAAAAACTTGTCGTAATAGATGGTAAAAGTTTTAATTTTGAAAAATCATTTGCATATCAACTTGTATCTGCTGATACACAGATACTTTGCTTTGATGATGTAAAAAAGTATTTCGATTTTGAAAGGTTGTTTTCTGTTGTAACAGAGGGTTTGACACTTGAGAAAAAAAATAAAGATGCAATTAAAATACCATTTAGTAAATCCCCAAAGGTTAGTATTACCACTAACTATGCTATCAAAGGCAAAGGATCATCTTTTGAAAGGCGAAAATGGGAATTAGAATTATCAAGATATTATACGAGAGACAGAACACCACTAAGAGAGTTTGGTAAACTTATGTTCGGGGAATGGAATGATGAGGAATGGTGTCAATTTGACAACTTTATGATAGAGTGTTTACAGCTTTATCTTGATAAAGGTTTAATAAAAAGTGAATTTGTAAACCTTAAGATTAGACAACTAGCGGCAGAAACATGCCATGAATTTATTGAGTGGTGCGGTCTTGTAGATGGTTTAAATGAAAACGAAAAACTTAAAGTAAATAAAAAAATATACAAGCATGATTTGTATATGGATTTTATTGATGATAACCCAGACTTTGCACCTAAAGCAAAAATGACTGTATCAAGAATTAGATTTTACAAATGGCTACATGCTTATAATTTATATAAACATGACTGCGAGCCAGAGGAGGGTAGAGATACTGCTAGATGGATTATATTTAGAAATAAACATCACTACGAAAAAATACAAGAAATAGATTTTTAATGAACTTAAGAGATTATCAGCAGGAGATAGTTAACACAGCCATACCTATACTTAAAAAATACAAGTTTTTGTATCTTGCCATGGAGGTTAGGACAGGCAAGACGTTAACGAGTTTGAGTATGAGTGGCCTTCTGCCTGTTCAAAACCTCTTGTTCATTACAAAAAAAAAGGCTATATATAGTATACAAGACGATTATAATAAATTAAACCCCTCTTTTTCCATCACTATTATTAATTACGAGTCTTTACACAAGATCGAGAAAAACAATTATGATATGATTATTTGTGATGAGGCTCATAGTATGGGTGCATACCCTAAACCTAGTCGCAGAGCTAAACAGGTTAAAGAATTAATCAAGCTTAACAATCCTTTTGTGATACTTTTATCTGGTACTCCTACACCAGAGTCTTATGTGCAAATGTATCACCAAGTTTATGGTATACCCAATAATCCATTTCATTCGTTTAGAAATTTTTATGCGTTTGCTAAAGTACACGCAAACATAAAATTAAAATACATTAGTTCTATGCCGATAAAAGATTACAGCCATGGTCTACAATCCATACTAGACTTGATGAAGCCATATACTATTTCATGGACACAAAAAGAAGCGGGATTTAAAGTTACAACCGACGAGGAAGTTTTAACTGTTAAGATGAATAAGATAACATATATGATAATAGAAAAATTAAAAAAGAATTTAGTTGTTCAAGGCAACGACAATACTATACTAGCTGATACATCTGTCAAACTTATGTCAAAACTTCATCAACTTTATTCTGGTACTGTAAAATTTGAGGAGGGGGGTTCTATGGTATTAGATTATAAAAAGGCTGAGTTTATTTATTTTACTTTTCGAAATAAAAAAATAGCTATTTTTTATAAATTTAAAGAGGAATTAAATGCTATAAAAAGTATTTATAAGGATGAAATATGTACAGAAATACAAGAATTTAACACAACTACTAAATCTATTGCTTTACAAATAGTTTCTGGAAGAGAGGGTATAAGTTTAAAACTAGCTTCTGCACTTGTTTATTACAATATAGATTTTAGTGCTACAAGCTATTGGCAATCAAGAGATAGGATGACTACTAAAGATAGAAAATATAATAAACTATATTGGATATTTTCGGAAAAAGGAATTGAGCATGACATATATAAGACTGTTATTAAAAAGAAAGATTATACTCTAAATCATTTCAAAAAGGATTTATTAAGTTTGTAATATGACTGAGCAACAGATACAGAAAAAAAGAATAGATCAGTTAGAGAATGAAGGATATTATGTTTTGAAGCTTATAAAAACAAATAAGAATGGCATACCTGACTTAATAGCAATCCCAAAAAATGCAGATGTACTGTTTTCAGAAATAAAAAAAACAAATGGAAAGCTCACTCCTCTGCAAGAATTTAGATTGGAGGAGTTGAAAAATTATGGGTTTAAAACAGAGATATATAAGGGATAAAGGTTATGATGTTGAAGATGAGTTTATGGATGAGCTCAAATCTTTTGACCATGATACGGCTTTGGCCATTGCTTTATTTCTTGAAGATAATGTAAGAGACTTGAATCCAAACGAGTTAACAACTTATGTATACGGAGGTTTAGTTAATGTTAAAGATGAGGTCGTAACATTTGCGGTTGAAATTTTAAAAGTAAAACATAGGCATTTAACTTTCACTGACATTACTTTAATTTCCATGGATGAATATTTAGATTTAATGCTTATCAACTGTTACATAAAATCAAATCAAATTACTAATTACAAAGATGAACTATCTAGAGTATTTAAACCAAAACTATTTTAAAGAAAAAGGATTTACCCAGGTTAAAAGTAAGTTAGACAAAGTAGAAATAGATAAAACAATTCTACGAAAAACCCCTTGGCAAAAACTAAAATTAAAACTTTTTAAAAATTTTACTATCTTTATACGAATGGTGTATAGACAAAATTAAATTATAACTAAATCTAAAACCACTTATTACACTCCATGGAATAAAAATGAGTAAAATATCATTAGACGACGTTAATGCAATATCTCACATTAATTATGTGACGCATACATCACACGACCTCGTTGATGATTTATATGAAGACCTCATGGAGCGAGACCACCATCAAGCAAAATTAAAAGCTCAGAATATAGCGAAGCTGATGAGTGAACTCGTTCAATCTTTATCCGATGAAATCTAAACGCAAAAGCTATGGAAAACGTTTACGTTTATCCAAAGCAGAAGAAGAATTAATATATCAACACCGTGCCACCCACGTTGAAAATGTAAATGATAATACAGCGCTCACAACACATTTAAAAGAGCGGGGCATTGACCCTGAAGATGTAGTCAGTGTTAAGCACTGGCAAAGTGCCAGTGGCGAGTATAGGTTTTCTGTTGTAACAAGAGAAAATTTAGGTATAAAAGAAAAAGAAATATTCAATAAAGTTTCTAAATTTTTAGCACATCATGCCCCAGAATACAAACCCGTAAAACGCAATGACAATAACAAAGACCCCCATTTATTGGTTATAAATCCAGCTGATATACATATTGGAAAGTATGCAAATGAAAAAGAAGCTGGAGATAAGTACAATACAAAAATTGCTATAGATAGGGTCTTGGAAGGTGTAAATGGATTAATACATAAAGCTAAAGGCTTTAAAATAGAACAAATACTATTTTGCATTGGTAATGATGTACTACATGTAGACAATGTTTATAACACAACCACAAAGGGCACACGTCAAGATACTGACGGAAAATGGTGGGAACATTATGAAAAGGCTTTACAGCTTTATGTAAAATGTGTTGAAATATTAAGAAAAGTTGCTAAAGTCGACGTAGTGCATAGCATGAGTAATCATGACTATCAATCAGGTTTTCATTTGGCGCACACCCTTCAATCATGGTTTAGAAATGCTCATGATGTTTCATTCGATATATCGGTTGCTCACAGAAAGTATTATAAATACGGCACGTCTTTAATAGGGTTGGAACATGGTGATGGTGCTAGGCTTGATAATCTACCCCTACTTATGGCTCAAGAAAGACCTGAACTGTGGGCATCTACAAAGACCAGGTACTGGTATTTACATCATCTGCACCATAAAATAAAATACAAATGGAGAGATGCTAAAGATTATATAGGGGTTACAGTTGAATACATGAGATCGCCATCATCATCCGATAGTTGGCATGCGAGAAAAGGTTATACTGGAGCTCCAAGAGCTTGTGAAGGTTTTATACATCATAAAGAATTAGGACAGGTAGCTAGACTAACTCACTTTTTTTAAAGTGCATGTTAATTTTTTTGCAATCAAGTAGCTCTTGACATTTTTCATAATCTTCTTCTTGTTCAAAATATTCAATCAGCACATCATAAACATCATCATCCATAGCTATTACAGGTTTAGTAGGATTAAATATCAAAGCCACACTACTACCTTTTTCTAGTAATGTTTCGTAAGGAACTTTGTTGGTTAAAACATAGTAACTATGGAGCATACAGGTATGTTCATCAAAAAACTTCATCACAATCTACCTTTTTGTAATTTATTATTTTTTTTATTTAAAGCACCGCTTTCTAATTTTCCTTTTCCTTTTAAAGACAATGAAGTTTTTTTCTCCTCTTTAAATTTTTTAGGCCCTGGTTGTTTTCTTTTTTTCAAGTCTCTAAGTGCTTTTTCAGACATATACCCCACTTCAGAGAATGGTATTCCACCTGCTATAAATAAAGCATAAACCACTGCTACATTTTGAATTTTATTTTGAGCATCTTTTGTCAGTTTTTTGGTACTTTTTTTACCGCCATACTCAGTTGTTACCTCACCCGTCTGAGCTATTCTAATCATCTCTGTTAGTCTTTGTAATTTTTCTCCACCTATTCCTAATACCCCTAACTGTTCACTCAACCCTCTGTTGGTATTTACAAAAAACTTAAAATCATCTTTACCTCCATCTTGAAATAAACCGACTAAGGAATTTGTTACTGATAAAACCTCATCGTTTAAAAAAGGAAGCGGTGAAACTATATCAGCTATAAGATTGCCGCCTCTACCAATTATTTGATTTTGTAGTCTTTTCCTTTCTGCTTCTCTTATTTTTTCTATTTTTTCAGAAAAGGTTCCCTCTTCCTCTTCATCCATACCAATCAAAGATGATACTGTGTTAGCTAGCATGGCAGATATACCTAAACCTATAGCATTGAATGTAGCATTTTCTACACCTAAACCAGCTAAAGATTTAAGTGCGGCGGTCTTGTCCCCAGGTAAAGCAGTGGGGTTTCTAAACAATGTGTTAATATCAGAATACATTCTAGTTTTTTGATTCAATAAAAAATTTGCAAAAGGAAATAATACTTTTCTTATAGTTTGTTTTGTTAATGCCTGACTGGTAAACAAATCTCCTTGCAAATCTTGGTCAGAAGTGTTCTGTTGTCTATCAACCTGTTGTTGAGCAAAACGAGATTCGTCTTTCTCTAAGGGTTGCGTCCAGTCTATTTCATTTAAACTCACACCCTTTTTGTCCATCGCTTGAATATAGTATGCTAAAAATGATGCTTTAGCAGTGCCTACATCAGGATCAACTAAAGTTTTTTGCAAAATTGTTTTATTTAAGTTATCATACGCTTTTAATAATTTACCACCTTTAGTTCGAGTAGTATTATCTATTCTGCTATCAACAGACTCCAAATCAGATTGAGCTTTTATACCTCTATTAGCTATGGCTAACCCAGAATTATCTATTGCTTTTCTAGCATCAGGATTAAAAAGATATAGTTCCACACCTTTAATTGTATTGATGGGGCCAGCGTTAATACTAGTGTTGAATATAGGTACAATTTGTTTAAACGGTTGAGTTACACCACCTAAAGCTTTTACTACACCCATAGTGGCTAATTTGTTCATAGCGTCAAGAGCTATTTTATCTTTTGCGTTAAAAAACCTTTTTCCCCTTTTTGAGTCTACATAATTTTTTATTCTCAGATTTACTATATCTCTTGCGTTTTCATTAGGAAATACTTCTTTAAAATATTCTGATTGTTGCGCACCTTTAATTTGCTGTATAGAAGGAGCGGTATATATATCTGTTAAAGCTGCTTTATAATTGCTTAAATTTTGTCTATCAAAGCCTAAATTTAAAACTTTGCCCTCTGGTAAAGTAGGTGGCTTTGTGGCTACCTTCAAAACTCCAGTCTCCTTATCATAAGGGCTTTTAGAAAGATTTTCTGGATTAAATACAGGTTCAGTGATGTCAGGTGTTTTGTCCTCTTGAGTTAATGTTTGTACGCTTCTAGGAGTATAGTTAATGTCTTTTCCTAAATTTCTATTATAGACATTTAAAGAAGTGTCAGCTAAATCTTGATATTTGTTTGCCCAAATTTGAGTAACATATTCTACTCCTTCTAAATTTACAGGGTCAACTTTAGATTCTACTTCACTTATATTGTTTGAATCTTTTAATATATTATCATATACTGCCCTTAGCTTTTCAGCTTTTGCTTTATCGTTAGAATCTTTAGAAGCTTCTAGTCTTTTTATTGTTTGATCTATTAATTTTTTACTTACATCAAACTCGTTTTGCTGTTCTACTTCCGTACCTGGTGTAAATCTTCTAACCTCTGCCAACACCCCTCTTTCTAGGTCATTCATCTCATCGAAGTAAATACCGTTTTTCATTTTCTTTTTTGCAAAAACATTAGCATAATCTTGCTCTACATCATTTGCTTCTTTCTCTGCTTTAGCATAACCATCTATTACCCCATCAAGACCAAGTGCTTTAGTTATCTTTCTTGCTTTTTCCTGTGAAGCAAACATTAATTCAAAAACATTTGGCAATGTCGATAAATGTTTATTCCACATCCTTCCTAGCCATGTGCTTTTTAAAGATGATTTGATGTTTTCATTATTCATCTTAATCATGTTTTTATTCCCAACATATTGCCTAAGTATAGACTCCATGCCGCCTGTCGATTCATTTATTTCAAAATTAATTATGGAGTCTAAGGCAGCCATCTTTTGAGCCGTGCTGAGTAATTTTAAGTCCATGTTTAAAAAATCACGAATTAATTCTTTTTTTTCTTTATTTAACTCTACATCTCCAGCTTCTATACTACCCTTAATATTTATTTTAGTATTTTGAAATGCATTTTTAATAGCCTTATCTATAACCGCTTCTTTGTTTTTTGCTAACAGCTCTGATTTTTTGCCAGGATCATTAGCTTCACCTTCTATATCATACAAAGCTTCTTTCATTTCGTCTAACGTTAACTCTCCAGCTTCTAATCCCGTAAGTAACTCAAACGATTCTTTAGCCAACTCATAATTTCTTTTGTTTTGTAAGTCAATTTGTTTTTTACTATATGCGTCAACTTTTTTGACATCAAAAGGTTTTGATATTTTTACCCCCTTACCTGTCCTTTTGGTTTTCATTAAACCATTTTTAATGTTTTCTGCAAAATTTAGATATGTGTCTATATTCTCTACTGTATTAGGGTCTATTAACACAAACTGTTTTGCTGAATCAGACATTGCAGCTTCTTTACCTTTTAAATTTTTTTTGATAGACTTAATCAAAGCATTAGCTTTTGAAAGTTTTGCAGAATAAGAAGAATCGTTTAAAGATTTCTCTATAAAATCAATAACGTCTTGCACTTTTTTTGCGTTATTTAAGTTTACATTAGAAACTTTTTTTATCAATGATAAAGCTTTTTTGTTTGTAATATTACCTTCTTTCAACAAACCTTTTATAGATTTTACTAAACCTCTTCGTCTTTTGGTTTGATCTTTTTTTGCATCTCTTGCTGCTTTAGCTTCTAATCTTATCTGGTCTTTCAATGCAGACTGTTCATCTACTTTGACTTTCTTTATTTTTTTACCTGTAATTTTTTCTGCTGATGGCCCTTTCTTTTTCCCAAAGTCATCTACATTAGGGTCAAGAGACTCTCTAGTTAATTGCTCTACATTTCTTGTTTCTGTTACTCTCAACGGCTCTCTATTTGGGTCGATAGATAAAACTGTATTTAGATTAAACTTTGTTGCACTTAAACCTGTTAACTCCTTAAATCTTTGTTTTAAAGCCACTAAATCTTGACTAAGGCCTCCTTTTTGTAAATTTTTTACATCCGCTAAAGTAGGATTAGATTCGATAAAATCAATAACCATATCTATACTTAATTCAGGAGCCACATCAACCCATCCGTCCTCTATACTTACTCCATCCTTTTTACTTATCCAAAAATTAGAAACGCCAGATTCTTTTGGCGATACACCAGTTATACGCTTCCAGCTTTCAGGAGTGAACTTTAATTGTAATATATTAAATATACCCCCTTCAGCAGTTTCCATTTCCGCATCTACCATACTATCCTCTACTTGTTTTATAGCTTGCACAACTTCATAAACATTATTTGATGTGTCAGCAATTTCTATAAAAACATCTCCTTCCGGTGTGCCTTCAGGTATAGTAGCTAGATTACCTTCGTTTACATCAATTACATCTGTTAAAATATATTTACTAGCTTTTTGTGGAACATATTTAACAGTTTGATTTGTACCCCTTTTGTACACTTTTGCCGTACCATCTTGATTTAATGTTACATCAATTCTTGAATTGGGTACCTGAAAAGGTTGATCAATTTTTTCCCTAACTGGTGTTACTTCCGCCTCCTTGCTTTCAACAAGGACATCTTCGGTTTCTTTTTTACCCTGTTGGGTAACGGCCCCTTCGGTGTCTCTTTCTCCCACCGTTTGGCCATCTGTGGATTGTTCTTGTACATCCACTTTCTCTGTGCTTGACTTTTGAATGGCATCTTGTTTATCTTTAATTAATTCATTTTGTTTTTTTGTAATATTTTGTTCTGATTCTATAAGAACAGGTAATCCAGCTTTTACCCTAAATTCATTTTCAGCCTTGAAAGCCTGAACAGCTTCCTCTCTTGTAACTTCGACTTTATCTTTACTATCTTTTTGTTTATCTATAATAGACTGTGCTTCTGTAATATCTCTTTGTTGTAATTTTTTTATTTGAGCATCTACATCCTCAATTCTTTTATCTAACTCTTCTTTTAATGGCCCTTCTAAACCTTCTCTTTGTTCTATAAGATTTTGCCTTTGCGTTAACAAGTCCGAGGCTTCTTCAACATTTTTAGACATTTTAACAGTCCCTTTAGTTTTTAGTTCAGCTGCTTTCATGTTATAAATCTCTGTATAAGCATTCGCAGCTTGTTCTTTGTTTAAAGAACCTTCTGTTACTAAAACATTTAATGTTTTTTGCAAATCTTGAACATCAGAAGCTAGTGTTCTTACTAAGTCTTTTCTTTTGTTACCTGTTAATAAATTTTTAGAACCTAGTGTAGATGTAGCCCCTATAGTCATTACTGCAGTTTCTAAAACACCAGCTGCTGTAATTTTCTGGTCTAATACTGTATTCCCAACCTTTTGATTAACTAAATTATTAATTGCTTTTTCTGTAAAATAAACAGGCAATTCTTCAACAAATAATTCTTTAAAGTTTTCTTTACCTAAAGCAATTCCTTTGTCCACTAGTTGTTTTTTTGTAAACTTTTTTCCTTCTTTAATTGCTAAATTTTTTACTTGATCTTTAATACCTTGGAAACCAATTAATAACTGTTCGTTACTACCAGCTATACCAGAAAATATACCATCTAAAGTTGCTATAGCTTGGCCAGCATCAACAGCTATTTCCATTGCTTCATTCTCACCCATACCAGTTGCTACCAACTGACTTCGTATGTCTTCAACATTACTCACTACCCCGCTTGTAAAAGATGCTACTCCCATTCCAACTTTTCCTGCAGTACCAGGTTTAAAAATCTTTTCAAGGCCAGTTGATTTATTAACCTTACCTCCAGTTCGTATAAGAGCAAATAAATTCATCAAAGTATTTACACCGCCTGTCAATACTGAACCTCCTGTCCAATTAATAGTGCTATTGGGGACATCTTTTGATCTGTTTATTATTGTTTTTATCTCACTGTCAGGTAATATTCCATCCATTCGAATATTGGATTTTGCATCGTACACTGTCCCGTTTGCATCAACTATAAATTCTTGTGAATTATAAGTTACAGGTTTGCCTTCTAAAAAAGCTGGTCTTTGTGTTTCACCTATTTCTGTTTCAATAGCTTCACTAGAGTCTACAAACATATCACTTAAACCGGCAAGTAGACCTTTTTTATTGTATCCAAATTTTGTTAGTCTTTGATCGACAGCTCCAGGTATCCCGCCTATAAAATTACCAGCAAAAGAAGTCAAAGCTGTAGCTCCTGTTTTCAATAATTCTAAACCTCCCCCCGTAAACTCCCTTAATCCTCCTGATTTAACTGCTTGATAAAGTTCTTTTCTTTTTCTCAAATCAGAATCTATTTCTTCTTCTTTATAAACCGGAAATAAATTTATCGCTGACTCCATTGTGGAGTAAGTTTCCATAAATTCTTTTTTTAAATTTACCGCCTCTAATCTTAATCTTCTAATATCATTTGGATTAGTTGTTAATTTTTGTGCTGCTTCATTTGCGGAAAGTGCACTAGTAATATTATTTAGTTTTGAAGCATTATAAGACTGTAATTTTTCATACTGCCTTTTTTCCATTTCATATTGATTACCTTCATCACTAGGTAAAAGAGTTTTTAAAAATTTATAAACAGAACCTTCAGGTCTAATATTTTTTTTCTCCCACTTTAAATAATCTTCTTCATCTATATTATTTTGAGATAAAATTTTTGAGTCAACTTTATCAGGATTAGTGTAATCTTCTTCGGTAATTATAACCTCTTCAGTATCTACAACTTTTGGATTAGCTTTTTCATGCAGTTTTATAGCTTTCAATACAGGCTCAGGTATTTCCGACTCTTTTTTTAAATTAAATTCTCCTGTAATTGGGTCTTTAATTTGATATGATTTTTCTTTGGTTTGATTTTTTTCATCCAAAACAACCATCTCAGGTTTGTTATCGTCAAAAAATCCAATGGAGTTTAATATATCTAAATTACTTTTATTTTCAACTAGAGTTTGTTGATTTTTTGGAAGACTTATATCAAAGTTTACATCTTCATTTATTTCTATGGGATCGGAAGAATCCGAAAACCCAGGAGTATTGTTTAGATTTGTAGTGGAAACCGTATTTTCCTGCTCCGAATCTGAACCTGAGGTAACGACTGGATTTTTTTTTTCAGCCTCTTCTCCTTCTACCAAAGTCAATACACCGTCTGCGACCAAAGAATCAAATTGGTCGCCGTATCTTGACCTTAATTCTTCTTCTGTAAGAACATCTCCTGATGGTGTTTTATATTTATTCATTAATTAAATTTAGATATAAATTGTTGAACAGCAGCTTCTAGTGCTGATACGCCGGTAGATACGCTTCCTATATCTTTTGCTTTTATTTTTACTGGAACACCTAATTTATCTACACCCTCAATTACTAAATCTCTACCATCATCAGTAACTTTAAAGCCTTTAGGTACACTAAATCCTTGTCCTTCAAATGCCGATCTAATCGCCGATTCGGTACTATTTTTTAATACAGTCATGTCAACTCCTGGCGCAAGAGGGTTGATATCAAAAGAAGCATCGTCTGCATCCGTATAAGCTTTAATTATTTGATCTTTTAAACTAGTTGATTTACCTCCTGAGTTATAGGGTTTATTAAATTCTACACTACCTTTAGTTCCATAACTCAAATTTCTAGTTCCTTTTTCAAGATCGAATGATACATCTTTAAAGAATTTATCTGAGCCACCAAATTCTTTTAAAGCAATATCAGCTGTGCTAGCTTTATCGTCAGCTAAATATTCATAATTAGCTTGTGCAAATTCCGCTCCGGTGGTCGGTTTAAACTCTCCTGTGTCTGGATCAATTTCTCCAAACCTCATAGGTATAACTGTTCCGTCAAGATTTAAGTTTACACCAGTAGTTATTGTTTTGTTTTGACCATTTATTGTTACCTCTTCTCTTATCTCTTCTATATCTTTAAATCTTAAACCTGTAATACCTTGTAGCTCTTGAACAGCAAGCCTCATTTGTTCAGGTGTTTGTGCACCTCTTAAATTATTAAGGGTGGCCATGATTCTTTTTCCTCTATCTTTCTTATCCCTATCATCTGCGGCTGAACTTCTTTGCGGGTCAAATCCAGGAGTTTTAGTTATCTCGCTGTCTATTTGAGAGTCAATAGCTTCTCTAGCTAACTGTTCAGCTCTTTCTTTTGCTTTGTCAGAAATACTTAAAACAGGTTTACCAGAAGAATTGTCAACAAATATTTTACTAGGGTCTTTATCTGCCTCTTCTTTAGAAAATGTAAATGTATACTCGCCTGAATTAGACAATATCTGAGCTACATCATTATCTGTTGCGGTCAAAAAACCTATTTGGCTTTTCATCCATTCATCATACGTCTTACCTCCAATTAATTGATCCCTAAAATCTTTTGTCTTTTTCACAACACCGTTATTAACAGATGATCTTATATATGATGCAATAGTATCTGTTACCTTTTTTGCTTCATCCTGTAATACTTTCTTTTTTTCATTGAAACGCATTATTGTGTTTATGGTGTTTGGATTTTGAAACTTTTCGGGATTCTTGTTTGGATCTGGCATTTTGGTGTAATTACCATCTTCGTCTTGTTCCATTGTGACAAGTTGTAATTGACCATTTACAGGATTTGTCCATAATACTTTGTTATTTATATTACCAAACTGTTCAACACTTTTTGCTACGGCTGCATCTAGTTTAGATTGTGTATCTGCTTCAATAGCCTCCATTTTTGCAGTGTAATACTTATCGTAATTTTGAACTACAGTGCTAAGGCTTTTGTATCCATTTTGTTGAGCGTTCATAAAAAGCTTGTAATCTTTTGGCTTTATAATACCACGCCTAACTAAATCCATTCTTGCTTGAAGCTCTTGTTTAGATTGGTCGCTACCATCAATAATCATTTTAGATAAAGTCTGATTATTAACATCAGGAACTTCACTTAATTTATTCATAGCATCAACAGTGTCATCCGCAATCTGTTGTTTTCTTGCCTCTCTGTCTTTTGCTATACTTATTAAACCATCAGATAACGTTTTACCTACTGTGCCCCAATCTATTTGAGCTCTGTTTAAATCTTTCTCGGCATATATTTGATATTTACTTGGATCAACTGCCATATATTATTTAAATTGAAAATTAAAACTAGGCTGAACATTAGGTGACAAACTTAAAAACTGTGGATCTATAGGAATGGTTTTACCAATACCTTCAGCTAAATCTAAAGTGTTAGCTGTTTGAAATATTTTCGATGCCGCATTACCTAATGTTCCGTCTCCAGTCACCTTGAATACATTAAAGTCAAAGCTACCTGGATTCTTTCTTAAAGCTTTTTGTTGATCTGGCGTTAGCCTTTTTAATTCTTCTATGATTCTAGTATCACTCATTCTCGTACCATCAGCAAGTTGGAAGTTATTTTTTTGTGCATCTGTTAAATTATTAAATATTCTTGTAGCCCTTCTGTCATCACCGCTCATGCTAAATAAAGGCACTAAACTATCTGCGGCTTGAACAGCTCCACCTATACCGGCTATTCCACCTTGTATTCCTTGAGTAACCCCATAAGATGCGTCTCTAGCCATTAAGTTTTGACTAGCAGCCTCGCCAACATCCATACCGACAAGTTCTTGATTTATAGCTTGTTGTTCCGCTGCTTTTAGTTTTTGCAGTTCAAATAATTCTTTACTCATTTGCTCTTGTAATGCTTGATTCCCGGCTACGCCAGCTGCCGCTACTTTACCCACGCCTGCTGCTAAACTTCTTGGGTCTGATTCACTTAAAGCTTGTAAAGCTTGTTTTTGCTGCGCTGTGTTTTCTCTAAACTGTCTATCGTATGCTTCTGTAGGAAGCCTCAACTGTTCAAAAAATCTTGTTTGCATTCTGTCTCGTGCTTGCTGCATTAACGCTTGTGATTCCCTTTCTGCTTTTTCTTGTGCTTTTTTTTGTTTTGCAGCTTGAGAGAAAGACAAGCCAGAGCCTGTCAAACTTGTTGCAGCTGCTGCTGCTCCTAAAATTGCTGATAATGCCATAATTATATATTTTTGCTATTTAGCAAAGATAGTAAATTCTAAGGATAACTTTTCATAATGCTGCTTCCTACGGAAAACAGCTCTACTGGCGTTGTATCATCATTAGTCATAGTAAATTCCATGTAGTATCCTCTAGCTCCACTTGATTCAGCAACACTGTTTTTATAATATAAAATCATTTTACCTGCTGTTGGCGCTGTTGCTCCAGCCCCCGAGGCATCAACAGTAATAGAATTACTTGTAATGGCTGTAACTGGCCCTGATAATACAGGTGTATCTGTATTGATTCCTGTAACAGTGGCTATGTATATTATATCGTTTATACTTATTACATTACCTATAGGCTCACTAAATGTAACAACTGTTGCGTTAGCAGGCCCTGTAGCTGTAGCAGCTATACCTAATCCACTAGCTGAACGTAATTTCCAATCTACTGCACCAGCATTGTTTCTAATATATGAAAACCACTCGCCTTCTTTTTGTTCAAAATAAGTCTCTAACATGGAGCCACTGTTTAAATCTGTTTCAAGATTTGTTACAGCCCAACTAGCATTACTCTCAAACGACATGGTTTTAAAAAGCTTTATATCTTTTGTAGGTAAAGGATTAAACACGCTAGTTATACTGGATATGCCTTGAACACCATAATAGTTGTTACGCAACGAATTGGTGTTATGCCTATATAGATTACCGTTTTTAAAAGAATAAAAATACCCATTCATACCTATCATCTTTTCTGGAAAAAAGGTATAGAAAGACGGCCACCCTGGTGTTTTTCCTTCTGGATTAAATGAAACTGTTATAGCCATAATTAACAAGTTTGTGGGAACGAGGCAGCTACCTGACCTAATAACCCGGTTATTTGTAAATAAGTTCTGTTGCCTGCACCTGTACTAGATGGTTGTAATTGATAATAACCTGCTGGTAAAGGTGAAGTTCCTCCTGCATCTGAGTAACAATGATCACCTGCCGCTGGATTACTTCCTGACCCATCATGATGGAAGGTTTGATTTATTGGGAATACACTACCATCTACAGCACAAACATTATTAAATACTCCAGCTGATGATGACGAATAAGATGTCAATGAAGCTCCACAACTAGTTATAGCTGTGACAACTCCTGTTGCTATTTGAGCCACAGACCCAGCTGTAATCTTTACAAAACCATCTGATAAAGGTGTTGCCCCTGTATTGTTCGAAAAAACAAAATTACCTACTTGAGGTATAGTGTTAGTGTCAACTACTGGTGCGACATTACCTGTAGTAGATGAGTTTTTAGCAAAGAAAAAGGTTTGATTTTGTGTTGCGCTACAAGCAGCTCCTGATGTAGATTCCACAGTGCTACTCGAAAATGATGATAACGCTGTTGGGCAAAAAGCTTTAAATCTAAATGCGGTTCCTGTACATACGCCTGCTATTTTCAACTGCACATTAGCAGGTGAAGCATTAGGTTTGGGAACAACAAGAGTATAATATATATCCCCTGTAGAATTTAAATTAACTGTACCTGATGACGGAATAACTATATGAGTATCAGAACCTGTATCTACAAACGCACTACCACTATACACAAACTGTGAAACAATAGTTGAACTACCCTCTAAATCAGTTGCCTCACAATTCGTTTCACCTGTTTTTCCAACAAAATTTAATTTTCCAGCAGTTGCAGTTTCAACTCCATGAGCATTTGTTGTAAGTGTGTTAAATGTAGCTGAATCATACGTTGCTATAATACCATCTGGTATATTGAATGGTTGAAAATATACAACTATAGCTCCTACATCTGTTCCTGTGTCAATATCGATTGTATACTCACCTACATTTCCACTAGCTGATACATCGCTTCCACAAGGTACTGAGCATTGACAATTAGCGGCAGCGCCTAAAGTGCCACCTGTTTGTTGTCTATATGTTGAAGTTGTTTCGCTAGGGTCTTGATACCATCCGTCTGGAGCTTTATTCGTAAGTGATGAATCTATCCAAACAGCAGTAGCTGTTGAAAATAAATTGGTGTCTATATAATATGTACTATCCTGTGGCATAATCTTAACAAGTTAATAAATTTTCTACCATACCATTTGAATTAACAAATATAACTGATGTTGCGCTTAATGAGTAATATCCTGCTCCAAGTTTTGTAGTAGCGTCACTGTTTGCATATACAAAGTTATTTACAACAGGTGTTGCTCCTGTACCATTATGGAAATAGGTAGCTGTTTGTGAAAGACCACAAGCTCCAGCTCTAGTAGTGCTAACAAGTGATGAACTATAGCTAGTGTACGTACATCCTGTGCAACAAACATCATCAGCGCTTGTTGTGCTATAACATAAACCAACAGCATTCCCGCAAGCAGCACAAGTTTGTCCTGGAAGTAAAATACCTCCTGATTGCTGTCTAACGAAATTTCCTGTTTGATAAAACTGATCTGCAGCTTTTACTTGTAAAGTTGAATCTGTGTAAACAGCATGAGCTGTTGCGAAACTAGCTGTGTCTAAATGAAAAGTAGAAACACTACCTGAACAACATGCGATACTAGCAGTCGCTCCAAATCTTAAACTAGCTGTTGTAGGTTCTCTGTAATCCCATATTAAATATAAATACCTATGATTCGAAGGGTTACTATAAGTGAATGATGCTTGAAATAAACCACTTGAAGGGTTTGATATAGGTGTTGCAACTGCTGCTGCAGCGTCTATAGTAGCCCATTGTGTTGCGTTGTATTCTGTGTTTGAAACTAAATATTTAAATTTATTCACTCCAATATCAAAAACAAAATCATCAAAGTCTTTTTTATTTGATTGTTCTGTCAAAGTAGAACCACTAACAGGAAATAAACCTATAGAAGACTGGCCATCAGTAGATATAAAACTACTAACTGGTGAAGTGCCCGAACTGTTAAACGTTATAAGCTCGCTAGCAGTAGGGCTATTTAAAGAATTTTTTTCCCACAAATACTGATTGTGTACAAATTTACCATTATCGGCTGGGCTAGTGAGAGCCATCTGTACTACAGTAATTAAGTTTGTTGCAGGGCAAGATGGTGTTATATCAAATGATGCTGTACCTGATGGAGTTATAGTAACTGTGGCTGTATTAGGATTAGCTAAATTTTTATCAAAATTTAATGTACCATTACCAGTGATAGATTGGCTAATTACATTTGAACCATTCCAGTTTACAGTTAAATTTACTGTGCCTGTGCTAACATTGTAATTAAATGTTACAACTCCTTGAGCCGAAGTAAAGTCTACTGTAACAGTAGTGACAGTAGTAATATTTTGTTTAGCTATATTAACACCACAATTAGTGTTAGGTATAACAACAGGCATGCTCGAATCACTAGATGCTAACACATACTCATCCATATATGGATCATATCCACCTAATTTAAATTTATTAAAATTATTAATGAACATATCTCTAAAAAACGACCTCATACCAATATCAGATATAACGTTTAATTGTTCTTGTTGAGATGCTCCATTTAGCATAATTACAGCTGACCTTTTTGCATCTGTAAAAAATTTATACGCTCCATAAGCCGTGAAGCTTTCTGCGTTGGAACTAATACCGTACTCTTCTACTCTAGCCACTTGATTTCCTAAAACTAAATTACTTGCTGTAACTGCACTGTCTCCACTAGTAGTTGTTAGTAAATCTTTATTAGCTAATACATAACTAATTTTATCTTCTTGTAAAACAAGTATATCTGTTTGTCTAGGATGCAGTATCTGTATCGGCCCATACGAAACCTCTAAGTCTTTAAAGTTTGCTAAGCCTAAATTAAATTCATTTAATCTATTTATGTTTGTTTCTTCTACATATATACCGCTATATGTTAAACTAGCAAACCTGTCTGCTTTTTTATAATCTTGCTGTGATACTGAGGTTACACGCTGACCTAAATTGAATGATTGGCCTACTAATGAATCTTCTACTTTAAAACTTTCTACCCCATTTCCAAAAGCGAAACAATCAAAAAACCCTAAGTTAACTAAAGCTGGTACTGAAGCAGTTTGGTTTTGGTCTCCTGTTTCTGTTCCGGACATGTGAAAATTATTTGTAATATTATAATTTGTATCATCCTCATAGTATATATCATTATCGACATCAATAGGTGTGGTTTCAAATACCATCAAAGAATCAGCTATTTGTACAATAATTCTTCCTTCTACAACAGAATATTTTCCCCTTAGACTACCACAACCCGGTGTACCTGAGCTTATGCCAAGAAATAATTGATTACTATTGGATGGCGCTGCGGAGTCACTTGTGGTAAATTGATATCTATTTTCGTTAATGACTTTTGTCGGTACAGCGCTATTTGACGGGTTCAATGTATTTATATAAACATTTGTATTTGCTCCTGAATCGTCCTGACTAGTATCTACACCACCTTTAAAATCTATATTTTCTCCATTAACAAAATCAAACAAGTTACTATAATCTGTACTTGCTTGAAATGTTCTATTGTAATCATATATTTTAGAACCACATCCACCTGAACCTGTGCCCACTCTAGTAAATCTTAAATCAAATGTTACCAAACTAGAAGCAGGTATTTCTAAATTTGTTTTTACACCGGTTGGTGAGGTTTCGAAACATGGTATAAGTATAGCTGGTTGATTGTTTCTTTTTACTGTTCTAGCTATTTCTGTTTGTGAGTCAAAAAAAGAACTACTATCAGAAGTATCAACAGTAAAACTTGTAGGTTTTATCTGCATATATAAACCAGCTAGCTCTGATATAAATGGAGGTTGTCCTCCGGTCTCTATACTTGCAGAAGGTGTTAAAAAGTTTTGTGGCTTTGCTTCTACTTCTAAAACTTCACATTCAGCTAATACCGATCTTGCGCCTTGGCTATCTGCTTTTACCCTGAGTATGTCTCCAACTTTTACCTTTGTTTGATTTTGACCCTCTAACTTAAAAAAAACAGAGTTATCTGTAGTGTTTGAATAATAAAAATTACTATATATTGTGTCATACGGCCCCTCTGCACGTTTGACTACGAACTTGTATTTAGTAGCCCAGCTTGGGGGTTTTTGTGTTGTAGGTATAGTAACTTTTATTTTATTTTGTATTATAGAATTACTAGCTGGAACAAACACGGTATTATCTGGAGACACCAAAGCTGTAGTGCTTCTGGCGTATTCGTCCATATAGACTATACCTACTTCGTAATTTCTATTACTATGCAAGCTTTTTATACTGTTATTTCTTAAAAATTGTACGTCTGCTCTTGTAAAATTAAAATACTCGAATAACGCTGCAGCTGTGCCTCCACCAGCTTCTATGTCTACAAATTTCATTGCAGGTATTTGTATAGTAATATTATCACTACCTGGACTAGTGGTTATTAAAAACCCTTGATCTAATCCTGTAATACCGCTTGCGTTTTTTTGCCATGTGACATTATTATCAGAGTCAGCAGGATTTGTTATACTACAATTAAATGTATCTGTATAAGATGTTCCACTTGCACAGTTTGCTACAGTTTGAAAATGCTGTATTTGCGTTCCTATTGCTGCTTGAAAAGCATCGCTTGATGCCATTTCAAAAACAGTATTGAAGTCTTGAGGCAGTGTGAATACATTTGTTATTTCTGTAGAACCTTGCTGACCTGTCACAGTCCCATTGTTTCCAGTGTATTTATTATGACTGAATTGTAAATCTAATGATAGAAAAGCACCAGCTTTTAATTTTGTTTTTACAGTCGATAAATCCATAACTATTGCTGATTGAGCTATGGTTTCAGTTGTGTCAATAGTATAGTTTACACCATTTGCAAAACTTGTAGATATTTCAGTTAAATCTATGTTTTGTGTGGTTAATTCACTTTCAAAATTTATTTGACAAGTTGAACCATTTGAATCTATCAAATCATTACCGTCTTCATAATTTCCATATATCAATCTGTTACCCATTATAGTTTGCCCTTTAGCAACTAATGGTACATTATCATATAATCTCAATAGCTCTGAATCAGGTAATGTAGTATATACTTTGCTGTTCGTGAATGTTTGTGTCTGTATAGAATTATCAGGCCAACCAAAATCATCCTTGTCAAACTTTTCTATCACGTTGATTAGATTTGAGTCAGCAAACTTAAAACATAAGTCTATGCCTTTTACTAAACTAGAGCCTGTGTTGAAACTAACCTCTACTGCATTAAATATGTTTTTCATACCTGCATTTAAATTAGTAGAAGCATCCAAAGAAAATACGCCAGGTACAAATGCAATATCTGTAAATTGTGATAAAGCGCTATATTCGTCATCTTCGTATTTATATCTATACGCAAATGTTACCATCCTTGATTCTAAAAAGTTTGCCTCTGTCGCTTGACTTAACATAGTTATGCCAGGAGCCTCTGCAGGGGGCTTTACTATAACTTTTAATTCTTCAGCTGTAACATTAGTGTAATCTTTGGTTACGTTTATTTTTCTTGGCGGATTTAAGTCGTCAGTGAAAAATAATAAATCACCAATTTTATTTATACCTGTAATTAGATATTGTGCATTAAAATTTAAAACACTAGACGAAACTACATGGTATCTTAGTAGCTCAGAATTTGTATTAAAAGAAACAATCATATCAGCAGTAGGAGAAGCTATAAACCAATAAATAGTTTCTTTTTCTCCGTCTTGAAACGCCCCTATACAAACACCGTCTGTTAAAGGTGTGTTATTGTGCTTTAATGTTGTTAGTTGTGTGTTGCCTTTTGAGTTTTCTACTGCACCTATTTCTGTTGTCTCTGTAGAACCAAGTCTAACATTTATAGCATCGACGTATTCTCCCGGTGGAAGAATCCTTTCATCCACGCTTTTATTCATTCTACCCGCTACAAAGTTTGTTGTTCTTATAGGCATACTACTTTATCCATTTAGCCTGGCCTCTTAAATTCATTAAGAGTCGACCAGGGTGTATATTACTTAATCTAATTTTTGCATTACGAAGCAAAGATGATTTATCTTTTCTTGCTCTATTGACTATATATTCTTGTACTCCTAATCTACCATTCAAAATAGCATATTTAATATACGCATAAATGTATTCTTCAAAAAGTTTGTTTATACTGATGTTCGAGTCTGTTCCATTCTCCATTCCATCTGAAACATATTCCAAAACTATAGATGCGTTATTAGCTATGGAACTAAAATTAATTACACCGCTTTGTTTGTCAATAGAAAACGTTGGATTCATATTAGCTGTTTCTGTGTTTAGTCCAAACCTAGACCCAACTGCTCTATCAAAATACCAACAACCATCTATACAAACACCCTCGCATCCATGAAAAGGGCTATTTTGATTTAAATAAATAGATTTTGCTCCGCTATGAAAAGATATGTCTAGTTCAGAATCCTGCGGTTTAAGTACATTACCATCTTGATCAAAAAGTATTTTTGAATCATTATCCTGTAAATAGGCAGTAGCCCAACCAGTTTGTATATTTTCTGTTAATGGTAATAGTAGGCCATCCTTGTAATAAGATATTCTAACCCAATTTACATAATCATGCGGAAGAATAAATCTTAATTCTTCATTTAAGTCAAGTTGCAAAACTTTTATTTCTTTCATAGCATCATAATTCAACTCCTGTATACCACGTTTTGCGTGAAAAAGTATTTGGTATCTTTCTATGTTATTTACAAGAGAATTGTTGCCCTGATACATTAACATAAAATTATTTACAATTTCATCTAATGATACAAACTGGTACGTACCCCAGTTTTTGTCTACAGGTGTTCCTCCTGAATTATTATAATATGCAAAATCATTTATGTATGCCATATATTATCCTTGTGTTTGATTATCTAACATTTCTTCTTGTTTACCAAACTGATAAACATCTGCTTCTCTAATCTCAATACCTATGTATTGACATATTTTAGCGACTATATTTGGTTCGTCCGACAAAGGTAATTCAAAGTCTTGATAATCGGATTGACTGCTATCAAACTCTGGACTACCTGTGGTTCCTCCAACATTTAAATATGTCCATTTAGGCGGTGATGGATATCGTATGTACTCCGCACTAACTGAACCGTTTTGTGTAATTGTTTCAGGATAAACAGTAATCGTATTACCTAGCTGTCCTGTATCGCCATCTCCTGTAATTTTTGTCGTAGCTCCACCTAATACGTAAGCTGGATACCCTAATGAAGGTGCAGTAAGTGGAGAATTATTCAAATAAAATATTTTATTTTGATTAACTCTTTCTACCTCAACTATACCAGCTGTTGTGAATATTGCATAAGAATTTCCTACTGTTGCTGCTGCACCAAATGGATTAGCTGATAAAGTTAACTGGGTATTACTATCTACACTAACAACGTATGCGCTTGTACCTCCATAACTACCTGTAGAAGTATTTACTACATATTGACCTGCTTTCACAGTGCCAGTTGTTACAAAAGTTGCGTTTGCGTCTATAAGTTTATTTGTTGCTGATCCAGTTGTGACTGCACCAGAAATATAGTTAGGATAATAATTTACTTTATTTATAAAGTAATAATCATCAGGTAGATTATAAAAGTTACTTGCTTGTTGTTTTAAAGATTTGGTTACTGAAAAACTATCAATAACCTCAACTAAACTTTTAACTATATCTGCATATCCTGTTCCTGAAACACGTTGATTTTCTTTTGTAATCCAATTATTGTATTGATAAAAATAATTTTCAAACAAGTCCATTTGGGCTTGCTGTGCATACAAGTTAAAATCTTGTGGAGAAACATATCCGTAATTGTTTTTATTAGCTATTGCTAATACTGTGTTTCGGACACTGTTTATCATTACACCCATAACTAAAATTTGTTTATACAAATATAAGTAAAAAAAAAGGAGCCTAATTGTTTAAGCCCCTTCTAACTCTCTGTTAAGTGTAATTATGCCCAAGCTTCTTGTAATTGAGCGATAGCCGTTATAGGGTATTTAGGCTCAAGCACATAGAAAGGCTTCGTCCAGCTTGTTCCTAAAGCTTCTTCAATAGCATCTACGATACTATTAACTTGCTCTTTAGTTTTTGCTGCGTCAGAAGCTGTAGAAGCTGTTAATCTAACACCTAACGCCTCTGCTGCACCTGATGCTGTATGGCCTACCAAGTTGAAAAGAATATCAACTTGTGTATTAGCGCCAACCTCAACAGTTACAATATTGTGAATAGGAATTAAATAATGAGCATCACTTAAACTGATTTTTAGATATTTTACCATAGTTAAAAAATTTAATGGGTTAAACAATACAGCAAAGATACGCTTTCTATTTATCTTTTTTTAGACGTTTCTGCAAGTGTTTATATATCTCCAAACCTGCGTCACTTTGCATATAGCTTGCAACCGCATAGTCTCCTTCGTCTCCAAAAGGAACAGTCAATAACTTCTTTTTATTGTTAGGTAAGTTAAAGTATACATCTTTATTGTTGTTTTTGTATACTAAATACCCATTCATAAAAAATTGTTTGACTTCATCCTGTAATTGTAACATAGGGTCATTTATTGTGTCAATAAAATCAATAGGGTTTTGTTTAGCATAAATTAATATATCTCTTCTAAGTTGAGGTATTGTTAATTTTTCCACCTGTGCACCCATTAAGACTCTGCAAACCGATACCAGTTGATCTACCTCCATGGACTTTGCTATAACTAAAGCATCGACCTCAAGCTCTACCATTTCTAGTTCTTCTTGTGCATCTTTGCTTTCATCTATTTCTTCGAATACCATACCATTCGATGGATGATAATGTAAAAACTGCTGTAATACTTGATTTTCTCTAGGTACGAATAACATACCGTCTTCAAAAACTACAGGTTCTAAAATAGCATTACCATCTTGCTCATCTTCAAATGGGCTTTTTTGGTTTCTTGCATATCTAAGTGGTCTATTAATTCCTTGTTCTTCATCAAAATATAATAATGGAGAACGTGAAGAATGACGTGAACTCAACATGTATGCTAGTGGGGATTTACCGCCTTTTAATCTATAGGCTTTGGCTTTGTGTACTTTGTTTTTTTTCATTTTATTAAATTTAATTTGCGTTAAAAATAAATTCTACCCCTACCGAAGTAGGGGTAAAACTTATGTAAATATTAATCCTTAAATAAGAAGAAGTTGTTAGCACCTAAAGTACAAACAGCTCTTTCAGATAAGAAATTGACCTCCATTGCATCAAGGTCAGAAGTTCTTGCACCGCCAGCTGAACCAGTAATCCAAGTTTTGTATCTTCTGTCCTCAGTTTCTGAAGCTCTATATCTCACGTGTAAGAATGGTCTCTTAGCGTTTTTACCAAGAATTTGGTCATAAACTGTAGTAGAACCAGCAGGTACTAATAACCCATTGATAACTCCACCACCTAAGTCACCTCTCATTGTAGGATCGTTTAGATATTTCCAGTCAGACTTGTAAAAATCATAACCTCTTCTAAATCCTGTAAAGCCAAGATTTAAAGCCATGTCTTTATCATTGTCGAATAAACCGTATGAAGAACCGCCAGCTCCGTAAGAGTTTTGAGTTGCTAACATATCGTCAATGTCAAATGAAAACTGTCTGTCTACGAAAATTACATTTTCTTCAATAGAACCTTGCTTATCTAGTCTTTGGATAATGCTGTCGAATTGAGCTAAGTTTTGTGGGTTTCCACCTCCAAATACATTACCTCTGTCTTCAACAACAAAGAATACACCGTCAGAACCATTAAGGTTTGCTGCTGATAAACCAGCTCCTGTTCCTTGTAAGAAGTCACCTGCACCTGAACCTGCACCTGCTGGTACTGCTTCGAGCATAGCTGTTTCTAAGTAATCTTCAAATCTTAATCTTGTGTCGTGCTCAGACTTAAGATACCATAAGTATCCATTTACTCCGTCTTCGCCTGAAATTTCAATCCAACCAATCTGTGCCATATCAGAACCTGATACTTGGTACTTATCTTTGATAATAATTGGTTTGTTATCGAAAATTAAATCATCTGATTCGTTTGAACCTATCATTCCGTTTGTTCCTTTATTGAACTCAGAACCATAAATCCAAATATCACACGCTACACCTGCACCCATAGCTTGTCCTGTTGCTTCATAATAAGCAATAGTTACCACATTAGGGTTACCCGCTGTTGGAGCTACTGTAACAATACCTTTGTTGTGTAGGTTCGATCCTGCTGTTTTATCAGAAATCATTACTGTTTGTCCTACTCTTAATACTGCTTTTGCACCACCTGCTAGAGCTGGGTTAAAGTTTGATGTATTGTTTGGAATAGTCCATTGTGCACTTCTTGTACCAGCACCTGCTGCTGAACCTGATGTACAATCTTGGTATTTTACGTGTAATCTACCTTGCTCTGCCCATTTGATAAGGTCAGAGTTTGAAGGCATTTCAGCGCCTACCATTCTTAAGAATGATGCTACTGTTCTGTTACCATATCTTTCAAATTCTTTTTCATATGTATCTGGTAGATACTGATTCAAGAAATCAAAATTGGTAATATAATTTGTACTTAGTGGCACCTGCTGTGCAGATGGTTGTAAGTCAAATCCTGGGACTGCATTTACTGCCATAATTTTAATTATTTTAAATGTTTAACTTTTTTTAATACTTCTAATTTTGAGTCCTCTTCCGCTACTTTGGTTGCCAATGCTTCTGATTTTACGCCCATCTTTTATTGTAACTTGCGGTGATTGTCTCATTTCCATATTAATGTTTTTTGATTTTTTTGTAACATTATCTACGGCTGAGGAAACACCTTGGTCAAAAAAGTATTGCGCAAACTTTTCAGGGTTCATCGCTACAGATAAAGCTTTATGATAACCAGCTGCATCTTTCATTAAGCCATTTTCATCAGTGTATTTTTTGACAAAATTATTTATGTCGGACTGAGTATTAGATAGCTCTTCAAAAGTGCCAGGCTTATAGGTATATTTATTTTCTCCTAAAGTAAAATCAAAACCTTTGAAATCACTATTAAAAACTTCTTTAGTTTTCGTTAGAAAATAATCATAGCGCTTTTCTGCTGCTTCCTTAATAGTATTAGATTCGTCGATATATTTCTTGTAAGCATCTAAATTTTCTTGTTGATCTGCAGATAATCCATCCCCACTTGACTCAAGCGGAACTTTATACTTATCCTTTTGTTCGTTCAAAAATTTTCTTGCTTTTGCAAGCTCACGTTTCTTTGATAGTTTTTTTCTTTTAATATCTTTGGGCTCATCTAGTTCTTCATCAAAACCAAATTTATCGTCCATAATATCTTGAATATCTATTGCATCTAACCCTTCTTCGTTATATGCTATATATTCAGCTATCAAAGAATCATCATCCATGGTGTCAAAATCTCTTTGTGTTTTATAGAAATCTTCAATACCACGGCCCGTTTCTTGTTTGTATTTCAAATACATTGAAACGTCTTCAGGTAATTCGGGAGCTGATTCTTTTTCAGCTAACAAATCATCTACTGAAGTTATCTCCTTGTCATACCTATTTTTAATATATGTAAGAACGTCTTCGTCACTTAACTCTGACGAGGGAGCTTTTTCTTCATTCACTTCTTCGGCTACAGGTTCCTCTTTCTTTTCTTCTTTCACTTCTGTTGCCTCAACCTTTTCAGGTTCTGCTTGAGAGTCTTCAAACTTCTCTTCATGCTTTTCAAGAAGTTCTTGTTCAATTTCTGCTTTAGACTTTTCTTCAGACAAGCCTATGTCTTTTACTTTTATTTCCATTAGATTTAATTTTTTACAAAGTTATACAATTATTTATATTTATTTTAGATGGTTTTGTAGTGGTTATACAAATCCATCCCCAGCTTTTCACCAGTGCTTTTATCTGATTCGTAATGAACATTTGCCATTATTCTGCTTTTAGATATATTTTTAGCTGCCTTTTCAAACTCCGGTGTCATTTCTGGAAACATATCACTTAAGACTTCTTTTAATAAAAAAGCTTGTGCTGAATGTCCTGAAGGAAAAGCAGGAGTTTGTGCTGATGCCATTTTTACAAATGGTAAATTAATAGAAAATTGTTTTGCAACCACATTTGGTCTTTTTCTATTGTGATAATTTTTTATTTTCATAATCGGCTTTCTACTTTCCACAATTATTTCTTGCACTAATTTATCAGGAAACTTTCTTGTTCTATTTGAAAATAAGTTTTTAAAAACTTTAAATATATCATCAAACTTGTTAGCAAAACTTTTGTCCATAGGTTTTGACAAAAGAGATTTTATTTCTCCAAGTGTCTTTAAAGAATTATCAGGTGGGTATTTTACAGTTTTGTATTTATGCCAGTTGAAATTATCAAACATTACCTAGGTTCAAATTCAGCCAAATCAAAACCATCCAAACTGTCTTCATTCGATTCAAAGTTTATCGATGGTAGATTATTCTTTCTTTGTTCTATCAATTTTGATTGTTGTGTAGATTGTTGACTTATTCTATCGTCTTTTGCTTTTTCTTTATTTTTATCTCTTTGACTTATCCCAGCTTGCTCTACACCTTTAATTTGCATTTGAAACTGAAATTCAGTTGCCATTAAATTTCTTTTTAATTCAGCTTCTGCTTTCAGCTTTTCTATTTCAAAAGCTACATCTGCCTGTCTATATTGTATCTTGGCTTGAGACTCCATTTGTATTTTTTGAGCTTCTCCCTGTGCTTTTGCTTGTTCTGCTTGCATTTGCATTTGAGCAGCCATTTGTTGTTCTTGCATTTTGGCTTGCTGCTCTCTTTCCTGTTTTTGTTTACGTTTAAGTTTTAACAACTGATTAGCCATTTTCAAATTGTGCATTTCTCTTATATCTATTGCATCCTCTAAACTTATATCTTGTTTAGATAAAGCCATTTGTATATTTTGTTCTAGTAAAGCTTTTTCTTCTTCATCCGGTGAAAGCTCAATAAATATTCCGAAATCGTATATATACAATTCTTTTATATCTTCTAATATTTTTAAATTATATTTACCTATCTGCATAGCAAATTCATCTTTAAAATCTGCAAACTCTAATATATCAGCAGTTCTAATTGATAGGCATTCTGCTAATGTACGAGTAATGTACAAGCTGCCTTCTAATATATGTCTAGTGGCTGTGTTACTATTTAGTGCTGCTAACTTTTGTACACCAACTAAAGAGTTTGGATCTGGTGTAGAACCATCACGAGCTTCATTTAATCCTGTAACTGCTCTTATCATATCTAAATAATGATTATAGTTTTGAATCAACATTTGCATTTTTCCTGCTCCACTATTAGCCGTAAGCTGTTGAATAGGCACTCTTGCATTATTAAACTCGCCATCTTGTGTATAGCTTCTTCCTACAACACTACCTGTTTGAAAATATAATCTTAGTGCGTCTTCAGGATTGTAAGCATTACCAGTACCTAAATCTACCTCGTTCAATCCATCAGCATCTATAAATACACCATCTGGTACAACTCGTGCTACAACTTGTTGAATTTTTAAATGTGTCATTTGTATTAAGTCCGCAAAAGGAATCATTCTTTTTACTAAACTTTCAAAAACACCTTTATACATTCTGGGTGCACATGCTATGTAGTTAGGCATAGCAAACTGATTTGCCGACTTTGGTCTAACCATATTTTCTGAAAGTTCCCACTTCAACATTATATTTGTTCCCATAACCATAATACCATCATACCATACATCAATTTTTTTCTCAACCCTTTCAAAGTTTCCTTCTTCCATCATTTCGGCAGGTGGATTAAATTGATCGTCTTTTTCTACTGTCTTGTATGAACCATCAGCTAATTTTTTTCTTTTATAAACAAAAGAATGTGTGGTTTTATAATTAAAATATAATATTGTAGCTGTGTCTCTATAAAACATACTGTTCTCAAAAAACTGCTGATTGTTGTAATAATTATACCATGATTGACTGTATTTGGATATTTGGTCTAAATCTTCATTTGTAAGTGTGGGGTCAATTTTAATGAGCTCAGTCATAGGGACTGTTTTAATTTCACCCCAATAAAAACAATCTTTGAAATACGGGTCTTCTGTGTAACTGTACACTACATTCGCAGGGTCTACATAATCTATCACTACCCCTTGTCCAGCCAAAAACTGATGTTTTGTTATTCCGATACCTAATGTGGTTATATCATAATCCACTCTACTTCTGATGTCGTTATAGTGATTTTCATCAAACAAAGTATTTATAGCTTCTTCTTCCGCAATTTCTATAGCTGGTTTGTATTTCATTTGCATATACAATTCCATTTCTTCATCTGTTTCTGGTAAATCCTCTTCAGGCGTAGTAAAAACATTTAAACCAAAATCAGATTCAATTTGATTGAATAAAGGTTTTGCTATCATATCACCCTCTACAGCTTTTTGAAATTCACTTCTTTTTTCTGCTGACATAGCGTCTTGAGCGTAGGCATTTACTTTAAATAACCTGTCAGACATGCCGTTAACTACTATGTCAACAAACTTAGGTATAATAGGCACTGGGTTCCAATCTAAATTTAAATAAGATAAATCTCCATCGATGGCTAATTCATTTTTATATTTTGCTATGGATTGTTCCCCACGTGCGTACAGACGTAGGCGCATGAACTCAGCTGATTGATTGTAGAATCTACAAGAGCCATTATCTCTTCTGAACCATTCATATTGTATAGCTTGCCCTATTTGTAATCCATATTCTACAGTATCTTTTACAGCGTCGGAAGCAAACTGATCAGGGAAGGCAGCAGCTTGAATGTTTATTTCTACTTCTTTCATCTATTAACTAATTGACTCACTGAGCTAGTATTGTTATATCTTGCAAAGTTAATGCTTATTTTTGATTGTTTTTGAATTGGAGTATACAAGTGTTTTTGATTTGCCATAATTGCTAATCCAGAGCTTATTGAAGCGTCAAACTTAGTTCGGTTGGATATATCAAACTTTGCCCAATCTTCAAGTGTTTTCTGAAAATACATTCTACCTATTTCATCTTTACTTCGGTGTGTGCCCTCAAAGTCAAAGCCTACGTGCTTTTCTATATAAGACTCAATCGCCGAAGCGTGAGATTGTTTTACATCTTCTGAGGTGTTAGGTATACCACCCAACTCCTTTTCTGTTTTTGATAGTTTGTTATATGTCTTATCTGGCCTATTCAAACAAAAACCTCTGTACCCTCTGTTTTTAAAATGGTACAACAATCTTGGTTTGTTGTTCTCGCACAAAATTGGCATGCCGTAAAACACACAAGCCATCAACACTTCTTCAAAAAATATTTCTGCAGTTTGAGGTCTAGCAATGTATTCTAAAAAAAATTCATTACTAGGTGCTTCATCCATATTAAACTTAGTTAATCCATGAAGCGCACCATTTGATCCTCTACCTACTACAACCCCAGATATGTCATAAGAGTCACAACCAAATGAACCTATATGCTCGTTACCTGGATATTTTTTACCGTTCTTCAAAATTACATTATTTTGTAGAGTCGGTTTAGGAATGTAAGATACAAAAAATCTTCCTCTTTTATTTGGGCTCCATATAACCTTAGAATCTTTTATACCATCTTTCCAATGAAAGCCTCCTTGGGTTACATGGTGTGCAATATTTATTGAATCATTGTAATCTATTTGTTGATATATTTTTGTCAAATTAAATATAGATTGTTTACTTTCATCTCTAAATGCGTGTGACTCACTTCTTGGAAACTGTCTATAAAATTCGTTTAAAGCATCAGGATCAGATGCTAGTGACTCTACTTCGTTTTCCCAATAATCAATAGCTCCTTGATAAATATCTTCTCCATCAATACCTTCTACAGATTTACTAGGGGTTTTGAACACTGGCATACCATACTTATCTATAAATCCTTCCATGTTCCATTCCATAGGTATAAATAAATTATACAAACCACTTTTAGTTTGTCCATTTGAATTTCTATTTATACACCAAGATGATTCATATAAATCTTTAAAGTTTTTACCACCTTTATCTAATGCGTTAGAGGTGGAACCCATCAAACATTTACCTATAACTTTACTACCCAAACGTAAACAGGTTTTTGTAACACGCCAGTTGTTTAAAATATTTTCTGGTCGCTCCCATTTTCCACTCTCATCATGTATAAGTAGCTGTAGTTTTTCACCATCATAACTATTGTCAGATGTGTTCTTCCAGTCTATAGTTGTGTCCAAGCCTTCAAGCTCACTCTCTGCCACCACATACATATTTTTTTTTGTAATCTTTGATGCTGGAACTCTATATGCTAATTCTGTTTTTGGCTTATCCATACCATCTTGTATTGGTTTAAAAAAGAATGGATAGTTATTGCTTATAGGTACTATTTTATCAGTAAACATTTTTTTTGCATCAGCACCTGTTTTTGAAAGTATGCCAACCCTTGCATCTTTTGTTATGGTTGCAGTATTAACTCCTTCGCAAGAACTCATAAAAGAAAAGCCTGAACGTCTTATTTTTAAGTAACACATACCAAAAGACCTTTTGTCTGCTTTGCATGCTTCCCAGTAAATATAAAATATTCTGTTTGCTTCTCTAAAATCAGGATGTCCTACATCTATTTTTGTCCACTGTAAATACATATAATGAGTTCCTGTAATGTAAGTAGGCAATCCATTATTCATAAACCAAAAACCATCTTCTCTTCTATCAAACTCTTGCTCTATGTAATCCACCCATTTGTTTTTAAAAGCTGCTGGTGTTTCATGCCATTGAAATATAGATTGTATACGTTTTAATTCTTTCGGTAAAACTTTTGGTTCCCAATACTGATTTACAGATTTGTCACACCTTTTGTACACATCTTTAGGTTGTTTAGGTAAAGCAATTCTCAATCCATTTATATTTATAATGTCGTTTATTTGTCCTGACTTTGTAATAACAACAATATCATATTTTTCATTATATCCATATTGCCATGTTTTTGCTTTGTTTTTACTTGACAAAACATTTTTAGGCACCACGTCATGAAGTGTAGTAAATAGTTTATTTTGATCTTGATTCTGCAAACCCTTTTGGTATATTTTTTGTTTTTAATTCGTTCCCTTCTAACAAATCCTTTTCATCTTCTATTCTTTTCAATATTTCAAAAGCATCAAATATTGCAAGTTTTTTTGTTGCAGCTGCATTTTTTAATCTGTCTGCTGCTAACTCATCATCTTTATCATACTTTATAATATCTTCTTTTGCAACCTTTATAAGCTGTATTACAGCTTGCTCCCCAGCCTTTATAATTTTTTCTTTTATTTCTTTGCTAGTCATTTAAAACCATTGTTATATTATTTGTAAACATCCTATATAACTTTTCACCTTCTACATAAAATTCATATTCACTTTCAGGTGTAAAAGATATTTCATCCCCAACCTTGACACCCATATCTTCAAGTTCTTTATTAATATATTTAATAGTGCCAATCAATGGTTCTTCCTTTCCTGTTTTACTAAGATAAGATTTTTTTGCCTGTACAGGCTTCACGAAACAATATTTGGAGTGACATCTCCACTCTTTATGGTTGTGATATAGGAAGAATTGATCAAAGTCTATGAAAAATAAGTCATCACGAAAAAAACTTCTTCCGCTTTTTTCTACACCTTTCATGTCGTAATAAAACTTAAAAACGTTGTGATGAACCAATAAAATATCTTTAGGTTTTATTTCACCTGTATAATCTATCGGTGTGGAAATTACTTCCGCAAATCTATTAGATGATTTATGGTCTTCTAATGAAACGCTTGTTATAAAATCTAAACCTGAAATTTTTTTTATATTACTGTATCTCCTACCAGAAACAGGACGTACAATAAAACAAAAGGGTGAACGCATTAAAAATTGATATTATATTCAAGTGATATGGGTAAGGTCATTTTAAACTCTTTCCACAGTAAAAGCTCTTTGCTTTTTTCTATCCAAATTTTGTAAGATTGCTGATCTTCGTCTTGCTGTATAAGGTGTATAACATATGTGCCTCCTAAAACTTCTTGACCTACTATGTAGTGCATAGCACCAGATTTATAGTCTGCTCCTATAGAAATTTTCCTAATATCCATTATTTAAAATGTATTATTAGTAGTAAGCTCTCTGTATAAAATATTTATTCGTAAAACTCCATTGCCCTGTGTGGCATTACCTACGTTAGTTAACAATAGTGGCTTGTTTACGCCGAGCAAAATATTTGTTAAAACTAGTGGCTGTTTTACAACCTTATCTGTCACAGAGTTAATTGTTGAAGAGGAGATTGTTGTTATGTTTACACCATCAAGTTTTACTATTGAATCATTAATAAAATTAAATGGTGTATTACCTACATCCATAAATACATCAAACGATATAATATCCAAAACTTTGTTGCTTCCTGGAGCTGCAATTAAAGTAACATCAGTAGTTCCTAAATTTATTAACTCTACATCTTGAACAGTAACATGAGCTGTAACAGTTTGTATACCAAATAAGTTTTTTACATCTGATAATTTTGAAGTTTTAGTAAGCAAACTATCTGTTTGGTCACTCAAAACAAAGTAATCATCTAATGTAGGTTGTACATTTGGGTATGCAACAGTGTTACTAATTTTAGCCATATTATTTTTTATCTTCTTCTTCAGGCTGGGTTACCACACCTGTAGCTATATCTATTTGAGCGTTTTCTCCATACTTTTGAGCCAATGTTTTTTCATCTAATGAAAAAGCTTTACGTAAGTCGGATATATTTTCAACAAGGGATAAGATTCTTAAAACATTATCTGCTATTTCAATTTTTGTTTTTGTAAAATCTTGATTTAAACCTTGTATTCTTTTTAGTTCTTCTTCTGTTAATTTATTTTTACTCATTTTAATTTAATTTAATTATTAATTTCAAATATACTAATTATATTTTACTCTTCATTTTCCTCAACTGGCGGAGCTGGTGGATTATTAAATGTAAAATATAAATCTTCATCCACGGGATTTTTTTCTAAATCTACCTGTGATTGTATTTGTTTTTGCATCTCAACCACATCAAGGCCTTTTTCTAGCCAACCAATAACAACGTTTTCAAAATCCTGATCATCTGCCCATGGTATGAAAGGAGTATTTGGGTCGTATTCTAAATACATCGTGCCAATCAGTGTGTATGAATATTTTCCTTCAGAACCAGTGTAACTGTAGTGTATATTGTACACAACATTATCATGTCCTTCTGCGTGAATTTTTGCGTTTAATTGATTTACTGTCCATTTATATGCTAGTGCCATAACTTTTTTTTACAAATATAATAAATTTTATGTTGCAGCTCTTAGTTTACTTGTTGATTGACCTGTTGCTGTCATTGATATAACAGGAGCTGTACTACCAGTATATGTTACAGTTACTCTTAAAATATAAGCTTCTGAACCTCCACTGTTTACATAAGTTAAACTTATAGCACTTATTGTACCGTTTGGTGAAAAACTTGTTTGTGTAAATCCTGCACTACCTGCTCCATAAGCAATAACACTATTACCTCTAGCTACCGCTACAGTAGACGTGTTAATATAAGCCATTACAGTTATATCTAGGGAGTGTGTGTGGTCTACAAAAATCATATCTGTGCTACTGCCTGACGGAGGGCCTGGTTTCATTGTTGAAAAACTTTGGTGTTGTCGTCTTATAAAACCATTAGTACTAGAATCACCAGCTGTTATTACCCCTTGCACAGTTAATTTAGTGGTAGGATTTGAATTTGCAATTCCTACGTTTTGAGAATTGTTTATAATCATAGCAAAAGTACCACTTTGACCACTGTGGCCTGGCCCCGTAGTTGTGCCTGCTGTATAAAATTTTATAGGACTTGTTGAATTAATTCTTAAATTAGAATCTCCCGACATAATAGTAGATACTGTACCATCACTTTCCCCAAACCTTATTGTAGGAACATCATTTGCTTCTATAACTAATGTGTCATACTCAATAGAGCCAACAGGCGAAGCACCTTTACTTATTCTAACGGTAGGTCCAGCTGTTATTGCAGCAACTCCTGCATTTATGCTTAATTTAGATGCAGGCGAAATCGTTCCGATTCCTACATTGCCAGCATTAGTAATCGATAGAAAGTTATCAGTATTAGTGTTGCCTATATACCCAGCAGCTGTGTCAAAAGCAGTTGTTGAATGTTGTCTATTTATACAGAAAAAATCTCCATTAGTGTAGGGAGTTCCCATAAACCAACTAACATCATGGCCTTCATTATATGTAAAATAACCTTGTCCTCTGTATGAAGGAGTATCTGATGTACTACTATGCGCAACAAAAACCCCCTGCATGTAGTTAGCCCCAGTATTTGTAGCTTTAATGTATCCATTGACGTCTAATGCTTGGGAAGGATTATTAGTCCCTATGCCTACGTTACCAATCTTATCTATTCTCATTTGTTCAACCACAGCAGAACCACCTGTTTGAGTCATAAATGTTAATGCAGAACCGCCATTACCGTCGCTTTCTTGATGTACAGAATTTATTCTTGTTTCTACTAATTGACTACTTGTTGAACCACTCCAGTATAGACCACTCATTCTAATTGAGTTTTGTATTTGGTTAGTGTTTGCTAACGATGTATCATAATTTCGCATTATGAGTGTAGTTTCACCAGATTGTCGTGCGGATCCTACATTTAGTATACCGTCAATATTTACGTTTGCTCGATTGTTATTAGAATTAATCCCGTTGGTATTCGAAAAGTGGAAAGTGGTATCTACATTACCACTGCCGGGTGTTGTTAGCGGCATAAATGTTACTGTAGGTGATCCAGAATTAAATCCGCCATATGTAAACCTAACTTGATCATAAGCGGAACTATCACCAGCATTACTTATTCTTAATCCTAAAGTTGTGCCACCAGCAACCTCAAGTTTACCATCAGGCGAAGTAGTTCCGATTCCTACGTTTCCTGCACTTGTAATACGCATTCTTTCACCACCAAGATCAAATCTCATATCACCACCTGTAGAAAATATATTTACATAATCATTAGTAGAATCCCATTGAAAACCACCTCTTTTATTAGATGCTTCATATACCTCAAGTGTTGGGTCAGTAGTAACTCTAATTCTACCAGCTACTTCAAGTTTTTGATTGGGAGAATCCGTCCCAATTCCTACATTTTCTGTACTATGTTGAATTACAAATGGATTAGAACCGTTTGTAATATTTCTAATAGCAAAACCACCATTAGACACGCCATCTATACCTTGTTGTATCTGATATGTTTCATTATTTGCTGCACCACCGCCTAATCTAATAGCACTATTCCCAGTTGGGTCGTTTATTGCTAATTCTACAACAGGTGAATTGGTTCCGATTCCTACATTTCCACCATTAAAATAGCTATTACCATTACCTCTAATTTCTATGGTTTGTGTACCTGATGAAAATAATTGCAAATAACCCTCATCTGCATCTCTTGTTAATTTAGCTGCATCATTTCCATCATCACTTTCTCTTACTATAACACGACCACCCTCAAGTGTTAAATCGCCTGCAAAAATTTTAAAATTGCCTGAACTATCAATACGCATTCTTTCACCACCAACAGAACCATCAGATGATGAACCTAAAAAACGCAAAGTACCTGCTGTACTTGTGTTTGCACCATAAAATCTTAGTTCTGAAGTTGCTGTATCTTCTTGACTTATTCTTAATTGACTTGCTCCGTGGCTTACATTTTGTCCTTTAGTAACTAGTATTTTATCTGTTGTTACAATACCTGCAAATGTAGCACCTGTTGTTCTAATTATTAGTTGTCCTGTTGTATTGTTTTGTCCTGGTCTTATTAATACTTCATCTCCAGTTATATATGTTTTATAACCATCAGCTTCGGCAGCATTTAAAATCATATAACGATCAGCGTTATTGGCTTGACCTTTAGTGTTCCATAATCCAGCGTATTGTGTAAATTTAGGATGTTGACCTACAACACCTGAATAAGTATTTGTAGTTCCCTGAAAAGCAACATCACCTGTAAAAGTTGCATTTCCATCAATAGTTTCAGCGCTTAGTAATCTGATTGCCATGATCTAGTTTTAATATTATCTATTTCTTTTTTTAGCTCCTTAATACTTTCTATTAGTAAAGGTACTAATTTCTCATACTTGACAGCTTTATATCCGTCTTCACGAGTCTCAACAAGTTGTGGATAGACTTCTTCTATTTCTTGTGCAACAACACCAACATCATGACCCTCATACAATTCTTGTTTATCATTCCAATCAAACTCATATCCGTTAATTTTTTCTAGTTTTTCTAAAGGTTTTTCTATTTTAGTTATATTATCTTTTAAATTTTTATCAGAAGAATAATATGCGATAATATCTCCAGCTGCTCTTATTACTCCATTTGCGAATGGGGCTGATGTGCCAACTCCCAAACAGTGAGCTGTTAAGTGTGATACAATATTCGCTGTTCCGTTTACTTCTAATTTATACGAAGGGTTAATCTGTCCAATACCTACGTTTCCATTAGCATCAATATCAAACCTATGTGCGCCAGCTGTAGCATCATATACATAAAACTGACCATTTGGAGTTGTACTACTACCACCTGTACCTATTCTAAACTCACTTGCGGCTTTTACTTGAACTTCAGCATAACTAGTGGCAACACTTGTTTCAACCATAATACCTCGCACATCACCTGTTGTACGAAGTAAATGTAATTGTTTTGTTGGGTTTGTTGTTCCGATTCCTAATTTCCCGTTTGTAAAAGTTGCAAATATTCCATTACCATCTGCTATATCTAAAGTTCTTCTAGCATTATCGGTTTCATTGTTTTTGACTAACATACCATGATTAACGCCAGAAAACGCATGGCAAAACTCAGCCATGTAATTATTAGTAAAACTACCAGCAGCAGTTGCATGGCTCATTACTTGAAGCATTGGTTGACCACTTGCAGCAGAATTAAAAAGATGTAACTGAGCACTAGGCGAAGTTGTTCCTATTCCAACTCTACCTGTAGAGTTTTGTATCATTGCAACAACGCTACTAACGCCATAAGAATAGAAATTTAAATCTCTTGTACCGCTAGCGTTTAGTATTTGCCAATCTAAAGCACTATTTCCATATAATAAAATACCGCCATCTTGACCAGCCCTTTTATTTATTCTTAAATAAATATTTGTAGGTGCATTATTTCTATTTAACCAAAAATCACCACCTTCAATCTGTAGTTTAGATGGAGATAATGGGTTCGTTGTTCCTATACCTACACGCTGATTTTTGTCAATAGTCATTGCTATTGATTTTGTTCCAGATGAGTTGTCAGTAACAAACTGCATTTGACCACCGTGAGCATTTTCATCTGTAACTACAAATCTTATTTCACTTTCAAAACTTTCATCTGTATCGTCATATCTAAAACCTATTCTTCTATAATCACCGCTAGATATGGTAGTGCCATCTCCTGTTATAATTATTCCATCAGCATTTGTTACAGAAGATACTTGTAATTTTTGTGTTAAAGCTCCGCCTGATTGAGGCCCTATACCTACGTTGCCTTCAAAAGCAGCATTTCTATCTGCTTTTAAAGTAAAAGATGTGAGTGGGTTAACAGAATCTGATATTTGAAATACATGAGCTCCGTATGTTTCACTGCCTGTAGGGCCGGTAATACCTTTTGATTGATAAAACGTTGTGTCTGCTGCAGTACCCTCAGCTCTAAATATTAATAACTCCCCTTTATTAGCTGTGGTGTCATCTATTTCAAGCATGGGTGAGCCCGCATCTGAAATGATGTGTGTGCCTGTTGTTCTAGCCCCACCACTGGTAGTGTCAAACTTTTCGCTTCCATTATGGTATAATTTTACAGCACCGCCATTGATACAATGTATAAAATTTGTACTATCATCATTGTCTCTTAATACAATATCATCTTCTGATAGTATTTTTATATCATCACTATCACATCTAATAATTAAATCATTTGTATTATTGTCTATAATAGAATTAGAGCCATTGTGGTATATTTGTAAATCATTTGAATCACCCATCATTAATTTACCATTGTCAGCAAATTTTATTTGGTTACCACCCATTACAATATTGCCCCCAAAAGTTGCATCCTTATTTCCATTAAGAGTTAATATAGAAGCTGCATCAGAATTTCTTTGAAAGGTTAAACTACCACCTGTTCCTGCTGAGTCACCAAATAATATTGAAGCATCCGAACCCGATGCACCAGCAATAAATCTTAGGAATTTATCTTTACCTGTATTTATAGTGCCAACAAAAGTTGCGTTTTGTGATGCATCTAATGTTAATCCTAAAGTTGGAGTAGAGCCAGTTTTTACAATAAAAGTTCCTGCTGTGCTGATTTCTGCACCACTTGTATTGTTTTCAGGTGTCATAAAAGAATTAGCATTAAACTTTAATTTTTTTGCTGCTGCTATATTAATATCACCTGCAAAAGTTGCGTTTTGAGATGAGTTTATAGTTAATGCTGTGGTGCCGCCTGTACTGAAAGCAACTGAGTCTGCACTTGGAAAAAACATTCCAGTATCAGTATCATCAGAATTAGAAAATGTCGGTGTACCTGCTGCTGAAACTGCTGACCTAATTCTTGCACCATCTGTACCTGTACCATCTAAAACATTTGCGCTTTGTGAAAATGGATTAACTGCACCAAATGTTAAGTTACCATCAATAGTTTCATTGCTTAGGAGTCTGATAGCCATAAATTAAGATTTAAACAAAGATAAGGATTTTGTTTTTGACAAAATTAAAATCTATTAAGGACAAACACTTGCAGCTTGAACTGTTCCTGTACTACCCGTTATACGATAAGATTGAACAGGTGGGCCTGGTGGGCCTGATGAAAAAGCCCCGTAATTTGTTCCACTACCACCACTTGCTGGAGTAGTTCCACTTGAGTTTGTGTATACTTTATCACCTACTGCAGGATATGTCCCGCTTCCATCATGATAGTATGTAAATGATGAGCCTAAAGTGGTACAAGCATCACCAGTTGTTCCTGCTCCACTTAAAAATGCGGTTAAAGTAACAAACGATCTTCCATAAAACTCCGAATAAGCATGGGGTGCTGACTGGTTTACGGGTGGTGAAGCTGTGGCATATAATTTTACTAAAGAACCTGTTTGAGGTGTTGAACTAGTTCCTGACAATGGGGCTTCAGCTGTAGAAGACCTTCCTGGAACCTCTGCGTTTATTTGACTTGCGCTTATTTGTCCTGAACTTGGTAATGCCATATTTACAAATTTATTGTTTTTTTTCTAATTCTTTAACTCTAGCTTCTAGCTCTTTTATTGCTTCAAGCAATATTGGCACCACGCCTTGATGCCTCATTGACAACATGCCATCTTCATTTTCTCTTACAAGTTCTGGTACTACCTTTTGTACATCTTGTGCTATAAACCCTATGTCTTCTTTTATATCTAATATGTTGTCTGATTTTTTCCAATCAAATGTTACACCTTGTAATTTACTTACTTTATCTAAAGCTGACTCTATAGTTTTTATATTTTCTTTTAACCTTACATCTGACGGTGATCCATAAGCAACTACATCACCTGAAACTGTTAATGTACCACCAGTTGTTAATCGCATTCTATCATTACCAGCATATTGCCATTTAAACCCTAATCCTTGATTTGTTGTAAAAATAAATGCACTAGCAAAAGTTCCTAAAGCACCTAAAGAATCATTATCAGCATTAGTTCCAAACTCAATAAAACTACCACTAGCACTACCACTTACAAATGTTCTAAAACTACCAGTTCCACCAAATGCACCAGTGCTATTAACATCTAATCCAAAAATAGGATTAGTTGTTGCGATTCCTACTCTACTATTTACAAACCTCATAAACTCACCACTTGTATTTTCCCATACAAAAGGGTTGTCATTTGCAGGAGCCACAAACGCAAGTTTACCACTTCCATCACGCCTTCTTTCAATATAATTTTTTTCTGATGTACCTTCGTAAAAAGATAATCTTGCTGTTGTACCAGATTGTACTGTTCCATTATTACTTACAATAATTCTTGTTGGACTACCTGCTTGGTCTTTTCTTACCATTAATTTACCTAAAGGCGAAGTTGTTCCGATTCCGACATTAGATAAAGGGTTTATAATTAT
>TARA_B100000963_G_scaffold259694_1_pt1 | contig 49926 bp, 42 predicted proteins | sample TARA_B100000963 | Tara Oceans TARA_B100000963 (sample SAMEA2622097) | marine metagenome | biome: marine biome (ENVO:00000447); feature: surface water layer (ENVO:00002042); material: "saline water (ENVO:00002010), including plankton (ENVO:xxxxxxxx)" | depth 5 m | reverse complement strand
TTTTAGTGGCATGATTAATTAGTGAGCACTCATGCGGTTGCCCTGGGTTAGAAGCCCTAATCAGCAATGGCCGTAACGTCGACAAAAATGCGAAAAGGAAAGCTAGTCTTGAAAAGTATCGGCATGCAATATTAAAAAAATATTCATATTCACAATTGTTGGCAATGTTAAGCCCACAGCACAAAGAAGCTCCGCCAATTTTGGTGTATTACCATGAACTAGCTAACCGTGAATTAATAAGGAATGTATTTTTAATGTTTATTCGAGAGATAGAATCAGAGTTTTCGGATCTAATAATTAAGTCTAACAACCTAGCTTTTCATCCATCGACCATTTCTGTAGATGGTTTTGACGAAGATGATAGAAAGTATGAACTAGAACAAATTAAACATAAAATATCAACAAATACTAATGCTTTATCGCTATCAAAGGCTTCTCACTTGGTTGTAAAAGCTGGAGATGGGCATAACTTATCCGATGAAAATGTTGAGCTGCTGAATCTCGTGGAATCAATCGATGAAGAGCAATCAAATGATCGGAAATTTTCAACTACTAATGTTATGGCAGTAAAGTTTGAGACAATACAGTCCGCTATAGGAAAGATAAAATGACCGGAATGGAAGCTCATATAATTCAACTTGCCTCAGAGCAAGAGTACGAAGTTTACGAAGTAATTCAATTTCCTTTTGAGGAAGGGAATTTTCTTGATCTTTATATATGTACAAAAGATCACTTTGAATACTTTATTATTGCCAGTATCGATTTTAGTTTACTTAAGAAAGTTAATAATAAGATCCAAATAGCCTTGTTTACTAAGCTGAGGAGTCATATAACTGATGGTTCTGAAAATAAAACAGAAAATTTAAGTCACTTCTTTGAAAAAAATACAACGCTTATTGTAGTTACATCTCCTCCATCATCTACTCGCAAAGAATACGTATATAAAGAAGTCTCTAAAATTGAGGAGGACGCATACTATTTCAAAAAACAAGTTCTTTTTTTTAATTCAGAAGAAAACATTTTTTTTAATGATAACTTAGCCTCATATCCCACTGTTTCAGATTATTGCAGCGCGATAATCTCAGATATGGAAAAATATGAATTATTTGTCATAGGCCTAGATAACGAATTCGAACTCATTTCACGTCTATATGAAAAAGTACCATTCTTGAACTTATCCGTTGTTAAACACAAACCACTAAACCTAGATGAAATGATAGAAGCAGAATTAGATGCTGAACATTTAGAGTTGAGAAAAGAAATTTTAAAATCAATCACTGTTGATAATATGGATGAATGGATAAGTTCTATCGGAGCCAGTAATGATTAAGTTAGGCCGATTGAGACTCGACAACTTTAAGTCATTTAATAAACCTTTTTTAACAGATTTTTCAGATACCGATCTATTCATTTTTGATGGCCCTAATGGCTTTGGCAAGACAACAATTTTTGATGCGATAGAGTTATGTTTAACTGGAAAAATTGGAAGGATATTAGAAACTGATGCCAAACAAAAAAATAAGCATTTGCTAAAATTTGAATCGGGAAAACCTACTTCAGTCTTTTTGGAATTGTTGGAAGAGAAGCAAACAAAAGTGGTCATATTTGTTTATTTAGGAGCAAACCCATCAAAAGATGCTAACAAGATGAGCAATTTTTCTGTTGAGACTAAGTTGCTCAGAGCATGGCCCAAAAGTTTTGAAGATATTGAAGCTCTAGAAGAGCTGAGTGGATATACTCTAGAGGATATTGTAAGCAACTTCGAATTATCAGACACATACGACATTTTTAACTATGTACAACAAGAGGAAACATGTCACTTTCTAAAGAACAGAGAAAGCCAGCGCCATGATAAGATAAGTTACCTTTTTGGAACAACTAAACAGAATAATGAAAAGGAAATTTTTAGTCAGTTAAAGCTGAAATTAACAAGAAAACTCACTAAGGTTAATGAAAATATAGAGGAACTTACGAAAGAACTTCAAGCCGCCAAGCAAAATTTAAAATCAAAAAACTCTGAAGGTGACCAAAACGATGATAATTTTAGCGGCTCTTTACCATTAATTGAGAAGCTAAGTGAACCGAGTATTGACTATTTACGCAGCTTAAAGCTAAGCATAGAAAAACTCTTATGGATTTCACGAAACTCGAAACAATACGATGCGTTAGAATTTAATTTCTTATTAAATGTTTTGTTAGAGAACCGAAAGCAAGAACTTCAAGATTTAGTGCTAACAGGTCATATCTCGGATTACTCCGAAATACTGAAGCTCCAGAAACATGAAAGTTGGCTAACTGAGTTAAAGCAGAAAATCGCAAGGAGTGAAGCAACTCTATCAACCTATCTAAGCTACACAACTCCTTTGACACCAGAAATTGTCGAAAGTTTAGGGGCTTATAATCCCCAGTTCTATCAAGAATATACAGATTCAATTGAAAAGTTTGCTTTGCTACACAAAGAGGTTGGTAGTTATCAAGAGATATTGCAGCGACTGTCATCTGCTAGGGAAAATCTTAGAAGTTGCTTTGAGTCTCACTTACAAAACAATAAAAACGACGTAAGATCCTGCCCATTCTGTGGAGATTTAAAACGTTCATCAGGAGAACTCAGAGAAGAATACGACAAACAAACAATATTTTTTGAAGGGCTAAAATCTGATCGGACAAAAGAATTAGAATTATTAGAAGATCATTTAAAAAGAACATTCATAAAAAAATGTTTGGAAAAGGAAAACAGATTCGTAACCAGGTATAAAGGATTTCTAGAACTCCAACCTGCTATAAGGGAGCAGTTGATAACGGAAGAGCGCTGGAAAAGAATGATTAAAGTAAGAACTTGGTTAGATGGGGTTGGGTTCAATTATCAACAGGCGTTGAGGGAGACCAAATTTGATAAAGTAGGGAGCGAGTTGTCGATAAAACTAAATCGGCTTGAGGCTATTCTTAGAGAATCATCAAAACCAACAAGTGAAGATGCAAACATTTCGGAGTTGCAAGAAGCTTTAAAGCGTTATCAACTCACTTTCAGTCAGGGTAAGCTATATACTCAAGATGGAGATGTTATATCCGATAAGCAGTTACAAAAATATATAAATAAAATTGATGTTTTTGAACAGGAACTCGCTTCAGAAGAAATAAATGAAAAAAAGAAAGATCTGACTAATTTACAAGAATTACAACGGAAATTGAGTTCAAAAGAAAAAATAGTCAAGAAACTATTCAATACTTATAACTCACAAATAAAAGACTATGAGAGGCTGGTTGCCAAACAAATTTCTATCCCATTCTATGTATATAGTAGCAAGATTTTGCAAACCCGGCCTGATGGAAATGGCGCATTTATAAAATCATCTGACAACGCAAAGGAAAAAGGCTACATAAGGTTCGTGTCTGGTCTTGATGATGAACATGACGCTTGGAACTCTATGAGTTCAGGCCAGCTTTCAGGACTGGTTGTATCATTTATGTTAGCAATGAACAAAGTTTATCCTACTAAGCTAAAATCTTTACTTATTGATGATCCCGTACAAACTATGGATGAGATCAACCTAGCTTCTCTTGTTCAAGTGTTAAGAAAAGAGTTTTTTGATAATCAGATAATCATATCTACTCATGAAAGGAAAAGTGCAAATTACTTTGCATATAAGTATCAGCAACAAACAGATGTACGAATTCTCAATATGAAAACTGAAAGGCTAAACGAATAGAGTGTTTCTATAAACATATTTGTCAGTGGTTACACTAACAGCAAAGTCGAATGCTTGCTGGTTTGTTAACTATTGAGCGTTTGCAGGACATGAAGTCTCAAATTTTATTGTTAGCAGATGTGGTTGCTGAAATGAGAATTCGTTTCAAACAGCCGCACGTCCTAAATTAAGCAACGATAGAAATATTTCGAGTCTTCACAAAGCCAGCGCTCAATAGAGACAATTGTTACTGAGAATCTCATCTCGAAGCAAAATTCCCAGCAATTTGGGACTCGGGTGACAAAGACTACCGTTATCGTGTAAGACATTTCCTACAAAAGTGTACGAATAAACAGTTTGTTTTACCCGGCCTTACCTTACACTTTTGGTTAAGGTTATGAAAAATATAGAGTATTAAATCTGTTACAAATGAGAGGAATGAGAATCAGGCGGTTTTGTGTCATCCACCGGTGGCAGGTTTTTCTCAGAAGCGTAATCTAAACATGTCGCAAGGAGATGTGACTCGTCAGGAAGACGAGCTTTCAGGATGAGAGTAGTCAGGAAGACAACAGCCAGGAAGGCACCTATCAGGAAGATAGCTCGCAGGAAGCGGCAACAGGAACACGCGTCAGGATGATGATGTCAGGAAGACCAATGGAATCCGGTTTAACGGAATAAACCAACAGGATTTAAGGAAGAAGCTGGGATGCCAGCAGGAATGGAATAAGCCAGGACGGCTAGGGACAACTCCAGGAGCGGAGATTACTTTACAGGATGTAAAGTTTAAACGGAAAAATGGAAAGGGAAACACCACGGACAAGGTGGGCTGCTGCAAAGCAGATAAGAAGGATTTGCGTGCGGAGTTTCAGGTAATCCCCGAAATTGCACTAGCGCAGAGAAGGAGTTCTAAATCCCAGAAGAAAACGGTGGCTCGGGCCACCGTTTTTTTTGCAAATCAGTTATTCTGCGAACTTCACAATTTCATTATTTCTCGCTTAAGAGCCGGCCAGGAACTACCCTTTGGCTGATACCTGTTCGGCGACCCCAGACTATCATCAGTAATACGATCAACTGCCAGAATCTTACAGTACCGCCTCCAGACGAGTTATTAGAAGTGTTATCAACAACCGCGGCAGGTGCACTTACGCTAAAAGTGAAATCAGTTGATTGTTGCAACGTGCCATCTGAAACAGTAAACGTTAACGTTACAGAGTCACCCGTAAAATCTGCCGGGATCATAACGTCATAAGAACCTTGAAGCGGCGGTGCTGTTAATTCAGATTCAGGTACAGTACTCGAACTGACGGCTAACGTTAATGGCTCGCGGTTTTTATCTGCTGTTGTAATGTTTAACTCAATTGACTTCCCTTTTTCGACCGAGGACGTGTCTGAAGTCACATCAACTGTTGGCGCTGATTCGACAGGTTTGATAAAAACAGCCACATGCTTCACTGAAGTATTTACTGAGTCATTAGCAACAAAGCCTAATGTGATAATTGTATCGGTATAGACTGTTGGACCGGTAATGAGAAGAGTGCCGGGTTCTGTTTGTTGAAGTTCAACTTCCGGTCCGGTTACCTGCCTGTAATTAACTGAAGCATTGTTGCCATCATCCTCTACATAAAAGCGGATTGAGGTTTGCTGACCTTCTGAAATTCGTTGCTCAGATGCATAGGCTGTAATTTGAGGCGGGGCGTTGTTCGCATCAACAACAGGGAGACGCCAATGTTCTGCGGGATTGCCGATAGAAGAATAATCAAAGGTACCAGACCGGTAATTAGGGTTTGCTATTGGAACTACTGCATTGGCTTCATCTAAATGTTGTTGTATTAACAGATCTAACTCATGAACTTTAGAGGGATATTCAGCCGCCAGGTTGGTGGTTTCCCCAACATCATTTTCCAGGTCATATAAATAATATAAGTGCCTTTCGGATTGGCCATATTCGAAACTTCGGATTAGCTTCCAACCGTCATATTGGACAGTGACCGACGGTGGCAGCCAGTCAGGTACCACTGCATTAACCGGGAAAAAGTTAATTAATGGGCGCGGATCAGGCGAATTACCTGTAAAGGTATTACTAATATCCTGACCGTCTATGATTGACTGTGAAGGGAGTGGGATACCCAGCCCCTCAAGCAATGTAGGCATGAAGTCTACCGATTGAATAGGCGTTGACGATATTGAATTGGGCGTGGTTTTTCCTGGCCAGCTGATAATGGTAGGAACACGAATTCCGCCATCAAAGTCAGTTGCTTTGCCACCGCGTAATGGAAAATTATTGGTGGCGCGAATATTGCCGAGCACACTGTACATATTCCCGCCGTTGTCAGAGCTGAAAATAATGATGGTGTCTTCAGTTAAATTTAATTCTTCCAGCTTATCCAGCAGTGTTCCTATCGCATTATCAAAATGCTTGACCATAGCAGCGTAAACGACACTGCGTTGAATATTGTAGGGTGAGCGTTTTTCTATAAAATGCTCCACCAGATCGGGATCGGCGTTGAAAGGTGAATGAACGGAGAAAGCCCAGAAATTCAGGTAAAAAGGACCATCCTGGCTTACTTCAGCCATCCAGTTGCCAGCTTCGGTGGCTAAACGCTCGTCGATATGCTCGCCGCGGGTCTGAGGTTGTAGATTTGGTGCAAAATCCCATGGTGCTAAAAAACCGCCTGTCGGGCCTGCACCATCAAAATGTGGAATATCAATGTCAAAACCATGCTCAAGCGGGCTGTATGGACTTGCTCCCAAATGCCATTTCCCGAAGTGTGCAGTCTGATACCCATGTTGTTTTAACACTGACGAGAGTGTAGGAATGGACGTATCCAGACGGGTGACCGTGTGCGGCGCAATTGACATTCTATTGCTGGGAGCCGAATTTGGCAGATCTGCAACCAACCTTACATTATCTAAATGATGTAATGGCTGGATTGAGCCATGTCTGGCGGGTGTTTGTCCGGTTAAAATTGAGGCCCGGTTTGGAGAGCAAAGTGGGTTGTTTGTATAGGAGTGAGTATAAAGCATCCCCTGTTCGGCTAGCCTTTCCAGATTAGGGGTTTCTAAGAACTGGTTGTTGCCAAACAAGGTTGTGTCATTCCACCCCAGATCATCGGCAAGGATCACAATCACATTTTTAGGCTCTGCGTGAGCTAGATGAGTAACGATAAAGGCGAGAAAGATAACGCCGTACTTCCATTTTGACATTTACGTTTCTAATTTTAAAACTATATTGATATCAGCAGTATATAGTTGCAAGGTGATTAGTAAAGCACTCAGTTATGATCATTTTTGCGGAGTGACCTGAGCCGATGTGGCCTAAAGCCGAATGCTCTTTAATAATGAATGTGCTATGACATTTTTATGAATTTGATCATGCTTCGAGCCTCATCCCGAAGAAAAATTCTGACAACTATTTGAGGCCAAATAGCTTCTGGTCAGCATCTTTGTAAGACATTTCCTACACAAATGTACGAATAGACGGTTTGTTTCGCCTGCCCACGCCTTACACCTTTGGCTAAGTTTATGAAAAATATAAATTATTAAACTTGCTACGCATTGAGACGTGGTGACTACGGTAATTTTATGTGATCCACCGGTGGCAGGTTTTTCTAAGAGGCGTAATCTAAACATGTTGCAAGGAGATGTGACTTATCAGGGAGATACTAGCCAGGAACGGCAACAGGAAATTCGTCAGAATGACGATGTCAGGAAGACAAACGGAATCCGGTTTAAAGGAATAAACCATCAGGATTTAAGGAAGAGGCTGGGATGCCATCAGGAATGGAATAAGCCAGGACGGCTAAGGACAACTCCAGGAGCGGAGAATACTTTACAGGATGTAAAGATTTTCACGGAGAATGGAAAGGGATACGCCTAAGGACCGGTGGCCTGCTGTGAAGCAGAGTAAGAAGGAATTGCGTGCGGGATTATAAGCCATGCTTAAAATTGCACAAACGCTGAGAGGGAGTCTCAAAATTCCAGAGAAAACGGTGGCCAAGGCCACCGTTTTTTTATGGGGAATATTCGGTATTCAGTGCGTGTTGATGCGATGCGGTGGCGTTTCCGTTTTGACCACCGTCAGTCCATTGAGCAGCAAGGTGCCCTGGTAACAGTCATCGCCGGTGGATGAAAACTCAAATAAAAACTCACTGCGCCAATCGAGCTTGCCCCGGTATAACATCGGACGAGTAGTTTTTCTGGCTACACTGACTAACTGCAAACGCTGCTGTTCGCAGTAGCGTTGCAGGTACTGGTTCGCGCACTCAGAAATGGTTCGGATCCGCCAGAAAAACGCTGCGCCGGCGCACAGTAATACCAATAGCAATACATCAAATAAATTCACCGGGTCTTAACCTGCCTTGTTGAAAAGGGTATTTAGCGGCGCCTGCATTAGTGGATTATTCTGATGTGCCCGGGCCAGGGTTAGCATGGTTCTGCGCAGCGTAGGAATTTGCACCAAATCGCTAAACAAGCCAATAAACAATTCATGTTTATAGGCGCCGTCGGCATCCGCTTTAGCCGCTGCTTCCAGGAACCGCTGCGCCGTTAAGGTATCTAACTGCGCATCATGTCGTCCGGCTATTACGCTCAGCAAATGCATATCAGGCTGCGATGTTTTATCTAACAGATCATTCACCGCCTGGTTGATTTGCGGATGATACTCTGGCGTGCTTAACGCTCTGAGCAGGCCCAGCATGACTTGCTTTTTCGCCTCATCTTCGACAGCCATAGTAAGCTGCTCAATAAAAAAGGTTTGCAGGTTGTCAGGCAGCGATACGCTTTCCAGACTGCTGAACAACGTCTCTAAAAACGGCTCGCTGAAGTGTCCGAAGTTCTCGATAATGTGGGCAGCCTGATTTTCATCAATTGCTACTGCGAGATCGGCAATAGCCTGAACCGGTAATTGTTGCCAGTCGATAATGGCAGGTGCCTGCAAATATTGCCGGGCTTGTTCCAACGACTCGCTTTTCTTATCGTTCAGCGCCAGACGGGCAATGGCTGAAAACTGCGCCATAAGCTGCTGACTGGGTACAAAGGTATAAGGGTTATCCGGCAATTCATCACTGCCTTGCTCACCGGCAATCTGGTTTCCCAGCGCATCAACGATGATTTGTAAAAAGTGGTTGCGCGACGCCTGAATCAATAAACCTTGCTCATCCAGCGGAAACTTAACAAACCAGATATAACGCTGGGCCTGGGGATTGGTTTGCCAGAACACCACGGCATACCAGGCGTGTTGCTGACGAGGGCGGGGAGGGCAAACTTTACCGTTCTCGATATCTAAAAATGTTTGCGAGGCAACAGGATAAACTCCACGACCTAAATCAAAAATGCGATAATCCGTGCCCGCATGTAATAAGAACTCGCTCAGCGAGTGAATACTTTTTGAATTCATGCTGATTTTACTATGACAAAATTTGCCGATAGTGTAACAGGCATTGGAGTAAGCGCGTAATGATTCATGATCCCAAATCCATTGAGCAGGGCTCAGATTTGTTGTTTGAGCTGGAAGAATTATTAAAAGCTGCGGGTATGTGGTCGGCGGTCACGCCTTCACAGGAAGCGCTGGCCAGCCAGCAGCCCTTCGCCTGTGACACGCTTGCTTTTGAGCAGTGGCTACAGTTTATCTTTATTCCCCGTTTACAGGCTTTGCTGAAAACAAATACCTTATCCCCACCCATGCAAATTCAGCCTATGGCTGAAGTTACCTGGCAAGGTAAACATCTTCCTGTACAGCGGGTTCTGGCGCGTTTCGACAACTGGAGTCAGTCTCACCATGGGTAACAAAGAATTAAATGTGGTGTATCAGGATGAGCATATTGTGGCCATTTATAAACCGGCCGGATTGCTCGTGCATCGTAGCCCGATTGATAAACACGAAACTCGCTTCGCCGTGCAGTTGCTACGTGACCAGCTTGGTCGGCATGTGTATCCGCTGCACCGGCTAGACCGGCCAACCGCTGGTTTACTGTTATTTGCACTGGATAGCGAAACGGCGTCGGCAATGAATGCACAAATGATGAGTAATGGCATGCAGAAGTCTTATCGGGCACTGGTCAGGGGGTATGTAAACTCGGCCGGGATGATCGACTATGCGCTCAAATATCGCTGGGATAAGTATGCTGATGCCGATCGCACTAAGCAGGTTGCACCGCAAACCGCCCATTCAGACTACTGGCCACTGGCCCATTATGAACTGCCGTTTGCGGTCGGCCGCTATGCCACGGTTCGGTATTCCTGGCTGGGTTTAACACCGCATACCGGGCGTAAGCATCAGTTAAGGCGGCACATGTTGCATTTACGCCATCCTATTGTGGGCGATACCACTCATGGCGATGGCAAACACAATGGCTTTTTGCGCGACCAGTTTGGTTGCCACCGGCTGATGCTGGTGTGCGTGTCGATGGGCTTTTACCACCCGGTTAGCGGTGAATGGCTGACTATTCAGACGCAAGTCGATAGCGAAATAGAGCAGTTATTGGTAAGCTGGCAGCCGTTTTTAACCTGGAGTCAATAAAAGTAAGGTAGGTCCATGGCAACCCTGAATATCATCGTCGGTTCGGTTTACGGTAATGCAGAAAACGTAGCAGAAGAAGTGCAGTCTTATTGTGAAGATCAAGGCATTGACGCGGAAGTGTTTAAAGATCCGGATGTCAGTGACTTCACCGATCCGCAGGCCTTGTTAGTGATCACATCCACTACCGGCGCAGGCGACTTGCCGCCTAATCTGGAGTTTCCCATCGATGAGCTACGCACCCAGTTTCCGCTACTCGAACAAAAGCCCTTTGCGGTAGCTGCCTTGGGAGACAGCAGCTACGGTGATTCCTACTGTGGCGGTGGCAGAATTTGCCAGGAGCTGTTAACAGAATTACAGGGCTTTCCGGTAGCAGATATGCTGGAAGTTGATGCTATGGAAACACTGGAACCGGAGCAGGATGTGCTTAACTGGTTCAAAGGGATTCAGGATAAACTGATCGCTTAAACTTTTCTGGAAAGGCGCTGGCCAGCGCCTTTCGTTTGCACAGTTAGCAGCGCTTATATCAGCGCGCCTGAGGATTCGTTTTATTATGAATGATGTGATGAGCCGTTTTACCGACTGGGCAACCTTTTACATGTCCAATCTGATTGTAACCGTACTGGTATTGATCATTTTTATGGGGGTGAACCGGTTATTATTGCCGCAAATCGAGAAGCTGGCCACCAGTAGTAAGCTTAGTGAAGAAGCTCGCAAGAAAACCTATCACACCGCCAGGTTAATCACCGGCGTTATTACCATCGCGGTATTGTTGTTGGTGTGGGGCGTAGATTTTAGTGGGCTGATTGTACTTTCCACGTCTATTATTGCGCTGACCGGGGTTGCGCTGTTTGCCAGTTGGTCGCTGCTGAGCAATATCACTTCTTACTTTGTGCTGCTATTTCAGAACTCTTATACCAAGGGCAATTTTATTCGTATTATCGATGGTGATAATTACATGGAAGGCTATATCGCCGACATCAATTTATTCACTACAAGGTTAATTACTAAGGATGATGAAGAGATTGCTTACCCGAATAACCTGGTGCTCACCCGGCCTGTGATTATTAATCCTAAACAGCACTGGCAGGGGATTGGTAAGTCAACCGATAAGCATGTCGATAGTGAACCTAAATTATAATTGGTACCCAAAAAGGGCTAATTTCTCTCTATATTTTTTAAGCTTTTTAAGCTATTTAATCGAGATGATAAGGTTGTGATTTTACCGGGAAGCGGGGTTCACAAATTTACTTTAGCCGTATTGTGGAAAAATTTCTAATGCCGACCAAGCACCGCCAGACAATTATACATGAGCAAAGCAACTGGGGGTTATCCCATAGTAAAAAGGCGCCTTCAGGCGCCTTTTCAAAGTAACCGCTAAATGCTTATTCAGCGCCACGCAACAGGGCGTTTATCCCTACTTTAGCGCGGGTTTTTGCATCAACCTTTTTCACGATGATGGCAGCGTAGAGGCTGTATTTACCATCTTTGCTGGGCAGGTTGCCCGGTACAACAACCGCACCTGCTGGTACGCGGCCGTAGTGTACTTCGCCGGTTTCACGGTCATAAATACGGGTAGACTGGCCGATGTACACGCCCATCGAAATAACTGCGCCTTCCTCAACGATAACGCCTTCAACAATCTCAGAGCGCGCGCCGACAAAGCAGTTGTCTTCGATGATGGTTGGATTAGCCTGCAATGGCTCTAAAACACCGCCAATGCCAACACCACCAGATAAGTGAACGTTCTTACCAATTTGTGCACATGAGCCAACAGTAGCCCAGGTATCAACCATGGTGCCTTCGTCAACAAACGCGCCGATATTAACGTATGAAGGCATTACCACAACGTTTTTGCCCACGAAAGAGCCGGTACGTACAGCCGCAGGTGGCACGATACGAACGCCATCAGCAGCAAACTGCTCGGCAGTGTAATCGGCATACTTCAGTGGCACTTTATCGTAGAAGCGGCTTTCTGCGCCTTCCATTACGTCATTATTGTGCAGGCGGAAAAACAGCAATACTGCTTTTTTCAGCCACTGGTGAACAACCCATTCTCCGGCAATTTTTTCGGCCACACGTGCTTCGCCGCTGTTGAGTAAGGCAATGGCATCGCTCACTGCTTGTTTTACTTCAGCAGGGGCAGCGGAAGGTGTGATACTTGCGCGGTCTTCGAAGGCCGCTTCAATAATGGCTTTTAATTCAGTCATGGTATGTTGATATCTTCAAGTTGATCGAGTTTAAACAATATCCGCTTTTTAAGCGTCGTCTGTTCTTCCGGCGTCAGGGCTTTGCCTTGCTCATTCGATACGATAAATACGTCTTCTGCGCGTTCACCGATTGTGGCAATTTTGGCTAATTTTAATGTGAGATTGCAGTCTACGAAAGCGTGACCGACTTTAGCAAGAATTCCCGGCGCGTCCAATGCTTCCAGCTCAATTAATGTGGCATCATCCTGGGAAGAATAAAAACGCACTTTAACCGGCACATCCAATTGCTTGTGCTGGCGGGAAAGCTTGCGGGTATTATTATGACTGCGTCCGGGCTTAGACAATTGCTCGGCAATGGCCTGTTCAATTGAACGTAGTCGCGATTCGCCTTCAATGCGCGAACCGTCATTTTCTAATATCAGGATGCTGTCAAACACATGGCCATCGCGGGTAACTGCGATATGCGCATCATGGATTGAGCAGTTACGGCTATCGAGTACCGATGCGATCTGGGCAAACAGAGCCGGGCGGTCTTCGCCGTATAACAATAACTCCGTGCCGCCTTTGGCCAGGTCGTTATTGGTTTTGATCAGCATTTCGCCGGCTTCGTGGTCGAGCTCAAAGGCCAGAATTGCCTGGCTGTGCCAGCTGATTTGCTCTGGCTTAAAGCGAGCAAAATAGTCGTCTTCGAAGCGCGACCATAAGGTCTCCAGTCGCTGGGCATCAGCTTTAGCAGTAGTCAGCAGTTTGAGTGCTTTGGCTTTGTGTGAATCCACCCGTTCGCGCATGGTTACGCCGCATTGCAGGCCATTATCCAGGGCTTTTTGGGTCATACTGTAAAGCTCTCTTAAAAGCGATGCTTTCCAGTCGTTCCAAAGGTTGTCGTTGGTTGCACGAATATCCGCCAGGGTCAGCACATAAAGCAGGTTCAGATGCGTGTGACTACGTACGGCTGTAGCAAAGTCATTTACGACATCCGGATCGTAGATGTCCCGGCGCTGCGCTACTACCGACATTAGCAGGTGATTTTCTACTAACCAGGCAATCAGATCGGCGTCGGATTTTTCAATACCGTGAGCTTCGCAGAAAATCGCCACATCCTTCGCACCCAGCGTAGAATGATCACCATTGCGGCCTTTGGCAATATCATGAAAGATTGCCGCAATATAAATCAGCTCCGGCTTGTCGAAATTCCGCACTATACGGCCACAACGAGGAAACTCGCTATTGTGAGGCTGAAAGTAATGGTTAACATGTTTCACCAGGCGATGTGTATGCTCATCTACCGTGTAGGCGTGGAACAAGTCAAACTGCATCATGCCCACAATGTGATCCCACTCCGGCAGGTAAGCCTGCAGAATGCCGTACTGATGCATGATATCCCACGCGAAATCAAAAAAATGTGGGTGTTTAAACAGCTCAATAATTAACTGACGACATTCCGCTCGCTCAACATAATAGGCCGACTGAAAACGACGGCGGGCATTGCGCAACTGGCGGATACAGTTGGTATCCAGGCCCTGAATATCAGGGTTATCCGCAATGGTTTGAAGAAACTTGAGGATATCTTCAGGCGATTCAAAAACGTTGTTGTGCGTAGGAGAAATATTACCGTCAAGCAAACAAAAATCGTCGTTGATGGTTTTGCGACTCTGGATAGTCTGGTTCAGCATGTCGTAGCGGAAGCGCTGCAGCAGCATCTGGTTGAGTTCGCTGATACGGCGTACAATGCGGAAAAAAGCCCGCATCATCTTTTCAACCGCGGTTTTACTGTCATCACCATAGCCCATCATGGCGGCCACATCTGGCTGATAATCGAACAATAAGCGGTTTTCGCTGCGTCCGGCGACCAGGTGCAGAGCAAAGCGGAGGCGCCACAAAGACATACGGCATTCGACTAACTCATCGAGCTCATCCTGGGTGAAATAGCCATGGCCTACCAGCCCCTTACCATCGTATTCTTTAAAGTGTTTTTTAGCGACCCAGCCGATTGACTGAATGTCACGTAAACAGCCCGGGTTTTCCTTGATATTCGGTTCAAGGTTGTAAGACGTGCCATTAAACTTTGCATGACGGGCTTTTTGCTCTTCATACTTGGCGGCGAAGAAGGCTTTGCTGGTCCAGCAGGTATCTTTTTCGTTAACGGCGTGCCACATGTCCACAAAGGTTTGGTCGCAGCCACTCAGCATACGGCTTTCTACCAGGTTGGTGGCAATGGAAATATCATCTTTGGCAAGCTTTACCGTTTCTTTGATAGTGCGTACCGACTGACCGACATCAAGTTTAATGTCCCACAGCATGGTAATAAACTGGCCGACTTTTTCCTGCACATCGCGCTTGAGCGTTTTTTTGCTGACAATCAGCAGGTCGATGTCGGAGTAGGGCTGCAAATGGCCGCGACCGTAACCACCCACGGCACAGAGCGCCAGACCTCGTTCATTGGCCAGGCCGTAAAGTGTCCATAACCGCTGCAACAGGGTATCAATAAATATTGCCCGCCCGGTCACCAGTTCGTCGATGGGTTGCAGTGTAAAGGCTGACTCTAACCATTCGTAGCTTTGTGACACCAGTTGTTTAAAAGCTTTGATGTCGTCGACAGAGTCGATGGTAGCGATTTCTTCACATAACGATTTTAATTTCACAACTCACCCAATGAATACTTCCGAACACTCTCTGTGAATTAATCCGACAGGATCAACCCGGCACTTTTGCCGCTTAAGCAAGCGAATGCCGCCCTGAGGCGGCATTATTTATTAACTGTGGTGATAAACTCTTTCGAGATCTTCATCATCCCGAAGGGTCAGCACTTCAACGCCATCTTCTGTGACCAGCAGGGTATGTTCCCACTGCGCACTGAGGCTGCGGTCTTTGGTTACCACGGTCCACTGGTCCGGTAGAATTTTTGAGTACCGTTTACCGGCATTCACCATGGGTTCAATGGTGAAACACATGCCGGGAACCAGTTCGTCACCGGTACCGGGACGGCCGTAATGAACGATTTGTGGTTCTTCGTGGAAGCCTGCGCCAATGCCGTGCCCGCAGTACTCGCGCACAATGGAATAATGGTGCGCTTCAGCGTGAGTCTGGCAAATATGGCCGATATCGCCCAGGCGCATACCCGGTTTGACTTCCTTGATAGCCTTATAAAGGCATTCCTGAGTCACTCTCACTAAACGGTCAGCCAGAATGCTGGGCTTGCCCACCATAAACATTTTTGACGTGTCGCCATGGTAGCCGTCTTTTATTACGGTAACGTCAACATTCACAATGTCGCCATCCTTAAGCTTTTTATCCGCCGGTATGCCGTGGCAAATCACATGGTTTACCGACGTACAAATGGATTTGGGGAAGGGCGGGTGACCGTAATTAAGAGGGGCTGGAATCGCTTGTTGCTCATTAACAATATAGTCATGGCAAATGGTGTTAAGCTCATCGGTAGTCACGCCTTTTTTAACGTGTTCACCTAGCATCATTAATACGTCTGCAGCCAGTTTACCGGCAACGCGCATTTTTTCGATTTCTTCAGCGGTTTTAATTATTGCAGCCACCTGAGTCCTCTTTAAATTAGACAGTAGAATAAATAACAGAAACGAGCATTGCCGTAGTTCCGCCATTTTCAAAAGGCTGTATGTTAGCGAATACCGCTGCGCGTGTATAGCGCCTGTGGGTTTAGTACTGTCAAAAAACGCCGGTTTACCGCCCTGAAACCTAACTTTAACTTGAGATGACGGGCGCTACATGGTATAAAGCGCGCGCTTTTTGAATTAACCGTGTCATTACTGTGGATTTTGTTCATACAAAACGACTGCGGTTACTTTATATAAGTACATTACTTAAATTAAAACACACATACACTGTGACGGCGTATCGGGGTGTCTGCGTTGCTTTATGGCGATAGCAGATCGATACAATGGGTGTATGGAGGCCTAACCCCAATTGAGGAATTAAACATGGCAAACGTTTCTATGCGTGACATGCTGAAAGCCGGCGTGCATTTCGGTCACCAAACCCGTTACTGGAACCCAAAGATGAAACCTTACATCTTTGGCGCTCGTAACAAAGTTCATATCATCAACCTGGAAAAAACTGTTCCTTTATTCAACGAAGCTCTTAATTTCCTGTCTGGCGTTTCTGCCAAGAAAGGTAAAGTTCTGTTCGTTGGTACTAAGCGCGCAGCCGGTGATGCAGTTAAAGAAGCAGCACAGAAATGTGACCAATTCTATGTGAACAAGCGTTGGTTGGGCGGTATGCTGACTAACTGGAAAACGGTTCGTCAGTCAATCAAGCGTCTTAAAGACCTTGAGCAACAAAGCCAGGACGGTACTTTCGAAAAGCTGACCAAAAAAGAAGCGCTGATGCTTCAGCGTGAAATGGACAAGCTGGAAAGCAGCCTGGGTGGTATCAAAGACATGGGCGGTCTGCCTGACGTACTGTTCGTCATCGACGCTGATCACGAGCACATCGCGGTAACTGAAGCCCGTAACCTGGGTATTCCGGTTGTATCTGTTGTTGATACTAACTCAAACCCAGATGGTGTTGATTACATCATCCCTGGTAACGACGATGCAATTCGTGCCGTTCAACTGTACTTAAACGCTGCTGCTGACGCAGTAAGCGCAGGTCGCAACAGCAACCTGGAAGTACAAGCTGAAGACGAGTTTGTTGAAGCGGCCGAGTAATCTGCTTGCTTAATCTGAGGCTCGGTGGAGCCTCAGATTCGTTGTACCGATCGAATCTGATCGACGATAAAGAATTAATAAAGAGGGGCGTATGCCCCTTTTACTCTGAATTTAAATATTGCTGAGGAATTGAAAATGGCAGTGACTGCAGCACTCGTAAAAGAATTGCGTGAGCGCACTGGCGCCGGCATGCTGGATTGCAAAAAAGCGTTAGTTGAAACTGATGGTGACATCGAACTGGCCATCGAAAACATGCGTAAGTCTGGTCAGGCTAAAGCCGCTAAGAAAGCGGGCCGGATCGCCGCTGAAGGTGTCATCCTGACTAAAGTTGAAGCAGGCAAAGCAACCATGCTTGAAGTAAACTGTGAAACTGACTTCGTAGCACGTGATGAAGGCTTCCTGGCGTTTGGTAACAAACTGCTGGACGTTGCTTTCGAAAAAGGTCTGAACGACATCGAAGCGCTGAACGCGTCTGAAATCGAGGGCGGTGTGGCAAGCGACGTACGTGACGCACTGGTAGCTAAAATCGGTGAAAACATCTCTCCACGTCGTGTACTGACTGTTGAAGGTGACAACTTAGGTGCCTACGTGCACGGTGGCCGTATCGGCGTAGTTGCTATCTTAACGGGTGGTGAAGAAGACCTGGCAAAAGACGTAGCAATGCACGTTGCGGCTTCAAGCCCACAGTTTGTTAAGCCAGAGCAAGTACCAGCTGAAGTGGTTGAGAAAGAAAAAGCTATCCAAATCGAAATCGCGATGCAGTCTGGTAAGCCAGCAGAAATCGCTGAGAAGATGGTTGTTGGCCGCATGAAGAAATTCACCGGCGAAATCAGCCTGACTGGTCAGCCTTTCGTTAAAGATCCTTCTGTATCAGTGGGCGAATTACTGAAGTCTAACAGCGCTGACGTTGTTAACTTTGTTCGCTTTGAAGTAGGTGAAGGTATCGAGAAGAAGTCTGAAGACTTCGCTGCCGAAGTTGCCGCGCAAATGGCAGCTGCTAAGAAATAATTAGCGGTTTGACTTTTGCATCCGGCCAATGTCGGATACACTACGGGCACCTCTTCGGAGGTGCTTTTTTATAGCTGTAAGTTAAGCGCCGGCTATACCGGAAGATGACGACCGATTAAGTCGGTTTGGCTCATAGTTTGTGTACAAAATATGACCCAAGCCGAATCAAGAGGAAAAAACAACAATGAGCATCGCACCAAAATCCGCCTACCGACGCATCCTGCTTAAACTCAGCGGCGAAGCGCTAATGGGGAATGAAGGCTTTGGTATTGATCCCAAAGTGCTGGACCGCATGGCCCAGGAAATCAAAGAACTGGTAGAACTGGGTGTTCAGGTTGGACTGGTTATCGGCGGTGGTAACTTGTTTCGTGGTGAAGGACTCGCCAAAGCGGGTATGAATCGGGTGGTAGGCGACCACATGGGCATGCTGGCCACGGTAATGAATGGCCTGGCAATGCGTGACGCACTGCACCGTGCCTTTGTAAATGCCCGCTTGATGTCAGCCATTCCCCTCAACGGTGTCTGCGATGCCTACAACTGGGCCGAAGCCATCAGCCTGCTTAAATCAGGTCGCGTGGTGATTTTCTCTGCCGGCACCGGCAATCCATTTTTTACCACCGATTCTGCTGCGTGTTTACGCGGTATCGAAATTGAAGCCGACGCTGTTCTGAAAGGAACCAAGGTTGATGGTGTGTTTAGCGATGATCCGGTGAAAAACCCTGAAGCGAAACTGTATTCGCAGCTGTCATACCAGGACGTACTGGAAAAAGAATTAAAAGTAATGGACCTGTCGGCCTTTACGCTGGCACGTGATCATAGCTTACCTATACGGGTTTACAATATGAACAAGCCCGGTTGTCTCAAGCGGGTCGTGATGGGCGAACCTGAAGGCACGTTAATCGACCATGTCGAGAGTGTTACTGAATAATAATACAGGAATGAAATCGTGATTGATGAAATAGAATTAGATGCGCAAGAGCGTATGGAAAAGAGTATTACGGCGTTAAAAGGCCAGCTAAGTAAAATTCGCACTGGTCGCGCGCACCCAAGCTTACTTGACGGGATTCAAGTGTCGTATTACGGCGCCGACACACCTCTGCGTCAACTCGCCAATGTTATCACCGAAGATAGCCGCACGCTGGCGTTAACGGTATTTGATAAGAGCTCAATTCAGGCAGTAGAAAAGGCCATTATGCAGGCCGATCTGGGTTTAAACCCCATGAGCGCCGGTACGACCATTCGTATACCATTACCACCGCTGACCGAAGAGCGTCGTAAAGACCTGATCCGGGTGGTACGTAACGAAGCCGAACAAGGCCGGGTGGCGATTCGTAATATTCGTCGCGATGCCAACAGCGATATCAAAGAATTACTCAAAGAAAAAGAAATCAGCGAAGACGAATGTCGCGCGGGTGAAGAAAATATCCAGACACTAACCAATGAATTTATCAAAAAAGTTGATAACATGCTGTCTGATAAAGAAACTGAGTTAATGGAAGTATAAATAAGAGCATGTCGCGATCGCAGACTGACGAAGCAACGCTGGACGAGAGACTGACGTTGCTGAATATGCCTAAGCACGTGGCCATTATTATGGATGGCAACGGACGCTGGGCCAAAAAGAAAGGGAAGATTCGTACTTTCGGGCATCGCGCTGGTGTGGAGTCAGTGCGCGCTGCAGTGCGTTTTGCACGCAAAAATGCCATCCAGTCTCTCACCTTGTTTGCATTTAGCAGTGAGAACTGGAAGCGTCCGGAAGAAGAAGTCAGTGTTTTAATGGACTTGTTTAATCTGGTATTGAACAGCGAAGCTAAGCGTTTAAATAAAAACGGTGTGCGATTAAAGGTGTTGGGTGATACTTCGCGTTTTGACCACAAACTGGTTGATAAAATCAATAAAGCTGAAGCGATGACCGCGGACAATAAGGAGTTGGTGCTTAACATTGCAGCCAACTATGGCGGCCGTTGGGATATCGTTAATGCCGCCAGACAGCTCGCTGATAAAGTAAGCGATGGCAGCCTCAATGCTAAGCAGATTGATGAAGCCGTTTTTGATCAGCATATGTCCACCCAGGGCCTGCCTGAACTCGACTTACTGATCCGAACCGGTGGCGAACATCGCATCAGTAACTTCCTGCTTTGGCAGTGCGCCTATACTGAATTGTATTTCACCGATGTGTTGTGGCCTGATTTTGACGAAGAAGCCTTCTATCTGGCTGTGAAAGATTACAGTGAGCGTCAGCGCCGCTTTGGCCTTATTGGCGAGCAGGTGGAGACCACAGAGGTTGCAAACTCCTAATGACTGCCTGTTGCCGGCAACTAGCCTATAAAAGACCCATCGCATGTTAAAGCAACGCATTATTACGGCGCTTATCCTGGCGCCACTGGCTATTATGGCCATCTTGTTTTTACCCATTCACATATTTCAGTATGTGATAGCCGGTGTGGTCGCCCTGGGCGGTTACGAATGGGCAAATATGTCAGGGATTACTGGTCGCCCCTATAAGATAGCTTTCGGGCTTATTTTGCTGGCGGGCTGCCTTAGCCTGATTGGCATTGTGGATGTGGATTTGATTTGGTCTCAGGGAGCACTCAATGAGTTCTACCATTGGATCCTGTCAGTGGCCGCCGTGTGGTGGCTGGCTTCATTCTTTATGATCCTCGCGTATCCGCGCTATTCGGCGCTCTGGCGTCAAAGCTGGATAATTCGCTGCTTGTTTGGTGTGTTAACCCTTATTCCTACCTGGGTAGCGGTAGTTGCCCTGCGTTCCAGCCTTTACGAGGTGGATACGTTTTACGGTGCGTCGCTGATCTTCTACGTACTGGGGATTGTCTGGGCTGCCGATATCGGTGCTTTTTTTGTGGGCGTGAAATTCGGCCGTCACAAGCTACGTCCTAATGTGTCACCGGGTAAAACCTTTGAAGGTCTGTTCGGTGGTATCATGGCGTCGTTTGCGATTATTGCCTTTGCAGCGCTGCATTATCAGGTGGAGACGTCACGAATCTGGCTGCATTTGCTTATTGGCGGTCTAACGGTTGGTGTTTCTGCTTTGGGTGACCTCAACGAAAGTATGTTCAAACGTTGTGCCGGTATAAAAGACAGCGGCCGGATTTTACCCGGCCATGGTGGTCTGATGGATCGCATTGATAGCCTGACAGCAGCCTTTCCTGTATTTGCCTACTGCTACGTTACCTGGATGGCATAATGCAAACGGTTACGATTCTTGGTGCGACCGGCTCCATCGGTCAAAGCACACTTGATGTGATTGCTCGCCACCCGGAGTTATACCGGGTTTTTGCGATCACCGGTCACCGTCAGGTGGAAAGACTGGTGCAGCAGGCAAAAGCCTGTCATGCCCGCTATCTGGTAGTAGCCAGTGATGACGATTACGAACAGGCAAGTAAACTGGCTCGTGAATATGAACTCTCTTCCGAAGTGCTAAGTGGTAAAGGGGCACTGGAGGAGGTGGCTTCAGCGCCGGAAGTGGATTCGGTGATGGCGGCAATTGTTGGTGCGGCGGGTCTTGAACCCACGCTGGCCGCGGTAAAAGCAGGTAAGCGCGTATTACTGGCTAACAAAGAGTCGCTGGTGATGTCCGGTGCGTTGTTTTTAGATGCCGCCAGGCAGTCCGAGGCTGAGATCTTACCCATCGACAGTGAACACAACGCCATCTTTCAGTGCTTACCGGCTGATTTTAACTACGGCGAATTAAGCGCGTCCGGGATCAGTAAAATCCTGCTGACAGGCTCTGGTGGTCCGTTCCGGGAGCGGAAGCTGTCGACTTTTGCTGACATTACACCCGAGCAGGCCTGTGCCCATCCCAACTGGGATATGGGGCGCAAAATCTCGGTAGACTCAGCCACCATGATGAACAAAGGATTGGAGTTTATTGAAGCCTGTTGGTTGTTTGGTTTGCAGCCAGACGATATTCAGGTGGTGCTGCATCCACAAAGCACCATTCATTCCATGGTTCAGTATGTTGATGGGTCTGTGATTGCACAAATGGGCAATCCTGATATGCGAACACCTATTGCCTATGGGTTAGGGTATCCCAACCGAATTGATGCCGGTGTGGCACCACTCGATTTTGCTACGCTCAGTGAATTGAGCTTTTCGACCCCGGATACTCATCGCTTTCCTAATTTATATCTTGCTATTGAAGCCTGCCGCAGTGGCCAGGCCGCTACTACGCGACTGAACGCAGCCAATGAAATTGCAGTGCAGGCATTTTTGGACAATCGCATAAGCTTTAACCAAATAGCACAAATAAACGAGGAAATTCTGAATCGTTTTGAACCAACCGCCGTTTCGTCCATCCAACAGGTGCTTGAGTTAGACAAACAGGCAAGACTGGCTGCAATAGCAATGGTAGAGGAAAGTTAAAGCGTGTTTGAATTTTTGCGTAATGCCGGTGCATTTATTATTGCCCTGGGTATTTTAGTTGCTGTTCACGAATGGGGGCACTACTACATTGCGCGCCTGTGTGGCGTGTACGTAAAACGGTTTTCCATTGGCTTTGGTAAGCCTATCTGGAGCAAAGTAGATAAGCACGGTACCGAGTTTGCCCTGGCAGCTATTCCGTTAGGTGGTTACGTGCGTATGCTCGATGAACGGGTGGATGAAGTGCCACCTGAAATGGCTTCTCAGGCGTTTAACAACAAGTCTGTAGGCAAGCGAATGGCCATTATTGCTGCTGGCCCGGGCGTTAACTTTATCTTTGCTGCTATTGCCTTATACGCAATGTTTTTGATTGGTATCAGCACCATAAAGCCGGTGATTGGCGAGGTGAGTCCTGATAGCATCGCTGCGCAAGCGGGCCTGACCGGCAATATGGAAATTATCGCCGTTGGCTCAAGGGAAACGCCGGATTGGGAAGCCGTGAATCTGGAACTGATGTCATACATTGGCCAGGAAAGCATGCCGGTAACGGTGGTATCAGAGAGCGATAGCGCCCGCCAACGCGTTTTAGATATTGCCGGATGGAACTTTGATCCGGATTTGGAGTCTCCTTTACGCAGTCTGGGAATTTCGCCATTCAGGCCCGGGGCAACATTAACCGTTGCTTACGTGGCCGAACAGACTGCGGCAAGTGAAGCTGGCCTACAGCAAAACGACGTGATTGTGGCGCTGGATGGACAACCGGTGGCTGCCTGGGAAGATTTGGTTGCCCAAATTAAGAACCGCCCGGGTGAACAGGTAGAGATTCAGGTAAACAGGGCTGGTCAAACCTATGACCTTTCTGCCACAATTGGGCGCCGTGATACGCCAGAGGGGCAGGACGGTTACCTGGGAGTCAGTCCTTTTGCCAAACCATGGCCTGAAGGTTATGTGTTTACCCACCAGTACGGACTACTGGAAGCGGTGGGCAAAGCGGTCGATAAGACCTGGCGCTTAATGACCTTAAGCGTCGAGATGATAGGGAAACTGATTACCGGCGATGTATCAGTTAAAAACCTGAGCGGCCCGATTGCTATCGCGCAGGGCGCGGGTAACAGTGCAGGATATGGCCTGGTTTACTTTTTAAGTTTTCTGGCTCTGATCAGTGTGAACCTCGGGATAGTAAATTTACTGCCCTTGCCAATGTTAGACGGTGGTCACCTGATGTACTTTACCATTGAGTGGATTACCGGTCGCCCGGTACCTGAGGAAGTTCAGGAGTGGGGATTTAGAATTGGTGCCATGCTGTTATTTACCATAATGAGCATTGCCATATTTAATGATATTACACGTTTGTCGTAAGAATGCAGACGTCAGCAAGAATAAGCGAACGCAGCAGGAAGAAAAAGAATAGATGAAGTTTAATCAGTTAGTAGTAGCCGGATTGTTATGCTCCAGTGCTAGCTTAGCCAACGCTGCTTCAGGCAACAGTGAGTTTGTCGTAGAAGATATCCGGGTTGAAGGCCTGCAGCGAGTTGCTTTGGGCGCCGCGCTAACCTACATTCCGGTGCAAAAAGGTGACGAAGTCAATTCATTTCGAATTACGCAGTTGATTCGGTCTCTGTATTCGTCAACACACTTTGAAAACATTCAGGTATTGCGTGATGGCAATACGCTGATAATCAAGGTTGCCGAACGTCCAACCATCAGTAACATTATTTTTGACGGCAACGATGACATTAAAGATGAACAGCTTCAGGAAAGTCTGGACGGGAGTAATATTCGGGTAGGTGAGCCACTGGATAAAACCGTTCTGACGTCCATTGAGAATGGCCTGAAAGACTTCTTTTACAGCATTGGTAAGTATAACGCCGACGTCACCGCAATCATTACGCCATTACCGCGTAACCGGGTGGATCTGAAGTTATTGTTTGAAGAGGGCGATGCCGCCGATATCAAACAAATCAATATCGTGGGTAATGAGCTGTTCTCAGACCAGGAGCTGTTGGAAGATTTTGAGTTACAGTTCAATACTGCCTGGTATGACTTCCTGTCAGAAACCCGTTATCAGCAGCAAACGCTGCAGGGTGATATGGAAACCCTGACCAATTTCTACATGGACCGCGGTTACCTGCGTTTCAATGTTGATTCCACCCAGGTGGCCATGACCCCTGAGAAAGACGGTATTTATATTTCACTGAATGTCACCGAGGGCGAGCAGTACACTATCTCAGAAGTTGAGTTGGTGGGCGAAATGCTGGGCCACGAAAACTACATTGAACGAGTATTACCACTTACGCCGGGTGAGTTATACAACCAGGCGGAAGTGACTTACACCGAAGAGTTTATCAGTAAATACCTGGGCCGCTTTGGTTATGCTTATCCTACGGTTACCACCGTACCGGAAATTAACGACGAAGATAAAACCGTTAAGCTGACCCTGCGGGTGGATCCAGGTAAACGAATTTATGTGCGCCGGATTAACTTTAACGGTAACACCATTACGGCCGACGAAGTGTTACGTCAGAACGTAGTGCAAATGGAAGGTACGTGGTTATCCAACGATCTGCTGGAAAGCTCGAAGAACGCCATGTCCCGTTTGACCTACATGGAAGAAGTAGAATTTGAAACCGTCCGTATTCCGGGTAAAGATGACCAGGTCGACGTGCAGTTTAAAGTGAAAGAGCAACCTTCTGGTTCATTTAACGCGGGTATCAGCTATGGGGATCAGACTAAGTTAGGTCTGCAAGCGGGTATTCAGCAGGATAACTTCCTGGGTACCGGTAAGCGTATCGGTGTTAACGTGAGTACAGTGTCGTACCAAAAGTCGGCGCAGCTGTCTTACACGGACCCATTCTTTACCGTCGACGGTATCAGTCTGGGTGGAACTGTAGCGTTCAGTGAGTTCGATGGTTCCAGCTTTAACGTTATTCAGTACAACTCCAAGCGTTGGTCTGTCGGTGCCAATATTGGTTACCCTATTGACGAATTTAACCGTATAAACTTTGGCTTGACCTACTCAGATGTAGAGCTGTCTAACCGCGGATATTACGAGCAGACAAACCGTTTCTACGGGCAGTTTACTGACGATCAGAATCCGGATGCGCCGATTAACTACACCAGTCTGCAAAGCTCGGTAGCTTGGAGTCGCAGTACATTAAACCGTGGTTTGTTCCCAACGGCGGGTTCATCACAGCGTGCATCATTTAGTATTACCACGCCAAATTCAGACGTGAATTTCTTTAAAACCATTTACGACGGTCGCTTTTACTTCCCGCTCAGTCGCGATCAGCGTTGGTCGGTGCTAACTAAGGTCAGACTGGGTTATGGTAATGGCTATGGTGATATTAACGGCGAAGACCAGATCCTGCCGTTTACCGAGAACTTCACGGCCGGTGGTGCCGATACACTGCGTGGTTTTGAGAACAATACCGTAGGCCCCAGAGGTATACAGCGTGTTAGTGGGTCAAATTCGGTTACATTACCGGATGGCACGGTTATTCCTGGTAGTCCATCGGGCGATTCCTACGTACTTTCTCGTCGTAGTTTGGGTGGTAACGCCATGGCATTGGGAAGTATCGAGCTGATTACCCCGACACCCTTTGTGGAAGAGGATTCGTCTAACTCCGTTCGTACCAGTGTATTCATGGATGTAGGTAACGTGTGGGATACAGAGTTTGACTATAACGAGTATCTGCAGTTAGATAACAGAGGTCGAGACGAACTGCTGGATTATTCCGATTGGTCTTTATTTCGCAGTTCAGCCGGTATTTCTGTACAATGGATTTCACCCATGGGCCCAATGGTCTTCAGCTTCTCGCGGGCTATTAAAGAACGTGAAGGTGATGATGCGAAATTCTTTACATTTAATATTGGTCAAACATTCTAATAGTAGCTGGCACAGACCAGAAAATAAAAGGAGCACCTTTTGAAACAGTTGGCAAAATACGCAATTGCATCGGCAATGTTAGGTAGTGCGATGTTTAGTTCTGCAGCAATGGCAGAACAAAAAATCGGCGTGGTAAACGTGCAAGGTATTTTTCAGGCGCTGCCGCAAGCGGCTGAGATCCAGAATGCCATTTCTATGGAATTCAAAGAGCAGGTTGACGAAGTCAACATGTTACAACGTGATGGCCAGTTATATGCTGAGAAACTACAGCGTGACGCGGCAACCATGAGCGCCACCGAAAAGAAAGAGCTGGAAGAGAAAATTCTGACTGTTCGTGAGCAACTTTCTCAGAAAGTGCAGCCACTACAGCAAAATATCCAGCGTCGTCAAAATGAAGAGCGCAACAAAATCTTAGCGCTTATCAAGCAAGCGATTGATTCAGTTGCAGCAGACAACGACTATGATCTGGTACTTGATGCACCGGCTGTGGTTTATGCAGACGAAAGCAACGACCTGTCACAAAAAGTCCTGGATCAGCTGAGCAAATTAAACTAATCAGCGGCTGGTAAATACAGAGCTGTCGTTTAAAACAGCTCTGTGAGTCAACAGGTACTTACAGCAACAACTAGTATCTACTCTTAATCAATCAGGCCAGCGCAGTGTGTTGGTCTGATTTGTTTTTAAGTGATTAACGCGTAAGGTTGCCGCCCATATGAAGTTATAGCGACAAAGTCACCATCAAGGGAGTTGTCTGCTTGCACCGTGTCGAAGGAGATAATTTTTGGCCAACCCACTTAATACTATCGAAATCCGTGAAATTATGGATTTGCTACCTCATCGTTATCCGTTTCTGCTTATTGACAGAGTGACGGATTATGAACTGGGTGTTAGCATCAAAGCGTATAAAAACATTACCCTCAACGAACCTTGTTTTACCGGACATTTTCCTGATTATCCGATTTTTCCGGGGGTATTGATCCTGGAAGCAATGGCGCAGGCCGCCGGGGTACTGGGATTTAAGACCATAGGTAAAAACGATAAGCTATATTTATACGCAGGAATAGACAACGCGCGTTTTAAGCGCCCGGTAACGCCAGGCGACAAACTAGAATTTGACGTAAGCTTGGTTAAAGAGCGTCGTGGGATTTGGAAGTTCAAAGGCGTCGCGAGTGTCGACGGTGAAGAAGCCTGCTGCGCAGAGTTTATGTGTGCAATGAGAGAGAAGAATTAACGTGATTCATGAAACTGCGGTGATTTCCCCTGGTGCGACCCTTGGTAAAAATGTCTCAGTAGGCCCGTTTTCTATTATTGGCGATGAGGTAGTTATTGGTGACAACTGCCGCATTGAATCACATGTGGTGATTAAAGGACCTACCCGCATAGGTCAGGGTAACCATTTTTATCAGTTCAGCTCAATTGGTGAAGACTGCCAGGATAAAAAGTATGCTGGTGAGCGTACGGAGTTGATCATTGGTAATAATAATGTGTTCCGCGAAGGCGTGACGGTTCACCGTGGTACGGTGCAAGATGAAGGTGTTACCCGTATTGGCTCTGATAACCTGATTATGGTTAACGCGCACATTGCGCATGATTGTGTCCTTGGCAGTAATATCATCATTGCGAATAACGTGATGCTGGCAGGGCACGTTGAAGTGGGTGATTACGCCATTTTTGGTGGTGCGACGGCTGTTCATCAGTTTTGTAAAATTGGTGCTCACTCGTTTATGGGCGGTGGCGCGATTATTTTGCGTGATGTGCCCCCGTTTGTCATGGTTAGTGGAACCAAGCACATTCCTCAGGGGATCAATTCTGAAGGTTTGCGTCGCCGTGGTTATAGTAAAGAAACCGTTATGGCTATCAAGCGCGGATATAAAGCGATTTATCGTGAAAACAATACGCTTGATGAAGCTATTAAAAAACTAACCGAAATGGCAGATGAGCATCCTGAAATTGGCATGGTGATCACCTTCCTGGCAGCGTCTGAACGCGGCATCATCCGTTAAGCGATGCCGGTAAAACCGCTACGTATTGCCGTTGTCGCCGGCGAACCCTCCGGCGACGTTCTGGCAGCAGGTCTTATTACTGCCTTAAAACGTCGTTACCCCGATGCCGTCTTTGAAGGTATTGCCGGGCCGAATATGCAGGCTGCGGGTTGCACCAGTCTGTTTGATATCGAAATCCTATCGGTCATGGGACTGGTAGAAGTGCTCTCCAGTATTCGACCGATCCTAAAAGTTAAAAACGAACTCATTGCTCATTTTATAAAGCACCCGCCGGATGTGTATATTGGGGTTGACGCGCCTGACTTTAATCTACGGGTAGAAACCGCGCTAAAGCAACAGGGGATTAAAACTGTCCATTATGTCAGTCCGACAGTATGGGCCTGGCGTGAAAAGCGTATCTTCAAGATTGCGAAAGCGACTAACCGAGTGCTGGGCATTTTCCCGTTTGAGCAAGCCGTTTACGATAAATATCAGGTACCTTATTCATTTGTGGGTCATACCATGGCCGACATTATTCCGCTGCATCCGGACCAGGCCGAAGCCAGAGCAGCGCTAGGCCTGAGCAACGATAGTCAGTGCCTGGCATTACTGCCCGGTAGCCGGGGCGGCGAGGTGGCAAAATTGCTGCCGGTATTTACCGCTACGGTAGAACACTTGTGGCAGCATAAGCCGGATTGTCAGATTGTTATCCCGGCCGCCAATGACAGACGCTTGCAACAAATTGAACAATATCTGCAAACCAATAAACCGGACTGGCTTAAAGATAGTCGGGTAATGGTGCTGGCGGGGCAGTCCCGTGAAGCCATGATTGCCAGCGATGTGATCCTGCTTGCTTCCGGCACGGCTACACTGGAAGCCATGCTGTGCAAGCGGCCCATGGTATCGGCCTACCTGCTATCCTGGTTAACCCACAAAATGATGATGCGGTTATACAAACCGGCGTATTTTTCATTACCGAATATTCTGGCTAACGAAGCACTGGTGCCAGAGCTGTTGCAGGAGGATGTCAATCCCGAGCGGCTGTGCAGTGAACTGCTTAACTTGTTTGATGCCGATAGCACGGCGTTAACGGAGCGGTTTGTTGAATTGCACCAGTCGTTAAAGCAAAACGCCGATGAGCGTGCGGCGGATGCCGTTCTGGAAGTAATCAATGAGTAGTAAGTATATTGCCGGCGTAGATGAAGTTGGCAGAGGGCCGCTGGTCGGTGACGTCGTCACTGCCGCGGTGATACTCGATCCGGCTAATCCGATTGAAGGGCTGACCGATTCTAAAAAGCTCAGCGAAAAAAAGCGTAACGCGTTGTCTGCTGAAATCAAACAAAAGGCGTTGGCCTGGTCGATTGGTCGTGCGACACCGGTAGAAATCGACAGTCTGAATATACTGCATGCTACCATGCTGGCCATGACGCGAGCAGTGGATGGTTTAATGCTGACACCGGATTTTGTCCGGGTAGATGGAAACCGGTTACCGAAATGGTCTTACGAGGCTGAAGCGGTAGTGAAGGGCGATAGCTTGCATCCGGAAATTTCAGCGGCGTCTATTTTAGCCAAAGTTGAGCGCGATAATGACATGGTTGAGCTGGACAAAGCTTACCCGCAATACGGTTTTGCTGCCCATAAAGGCTATCCCACCAAAGCGCATTTTGCAGCGCTGGCCGACAACGGTGTATTATCGTGTTATCGCAAAAGTTTTAAACCGGTGCAGGCATTACTTACTGCTGCAGAATCCTCGGTGACAACTAAAGGTTAATAAAAAATGTCAGCGAACTTTGTTCATTTACGGGTACACAGTGACTTTTCCATGATGGATGGTCTGAATAAGGTCAAACCTATTCTGGCCAAAGTGGAAGAACTGGGCATGCCGGCGGTGGCCATCACCGATCAGATGAATATGTGTGGTCTGGTAAAATATTACTCAGAGGCGCACTCCCGTGGGATAAAACCCATCATTGGCACCGATTTCTGGGTGCAAAGCGAAGACTTTCCCGACGAGCCGTTTCGTCTTACTTTGCTGGCGATGAACAATGAAGGGTATAAGAATATTACCCTGCTCATCTCTAAAGCCTATTTACGCGGTCATGTTCATCACAAGGTGGTGATCGACAAACAATGGCTGGCGGAGCACGCTGAGGGCGTAATATTGTTGTCCGGCGGCATGAAAGGGGATATTGGCCAGCTGCTGGTGAAGAACAACCCTAAAATGCTCGAGGAAAACCTGGCATTTTATATCAACCACTTTGCCGACCGCTTTTATCTTGAAATGGTCCGTACCGGGCGGCGCGGTGAAGAAGATTATAATCACGCCGCGTTTGCGTTAGCTGAAGAGCGTGGACTGCCGGTAGTTGCCACCAACGAAGTGTGTTTTATCGACCGGGATAAGTTTGACGCCCACGAAATTCGGGTGTGTATTCACGATGGTTACACCCTGGATGATAAACGCCGTCCCAAACACTACAGTGAGCAGCAGTATCTGCGCAGTAGCGACGAGATGGTGGCACTGTTCGAGGATATTCCTGAAGCCATTGAAAATACGGTTGAAATAGCCAAACGGTGTAATGTTACCGTGCGCCTTGGCGAGTACTTCCTGCCGCAGTTTCCAACTGGTGGAATGACTACCGAAGACTTCCTGGTAAAAGTTTCAGAGGAAGGCCTCGAAGAACGTCTTGAGTTTTTGTTCCCTAATGAAGCAGAACGCCAGGAAAAGCGCCCGCCTTATGATGAACGGCTTAAAATTGAACTCGACGTTATTAACCAGATGGGCTTCCCGGGCTACTTCCTTATCGTTATGGAGTTCATCCAGTGGAGTAAGGACAATGATATCCCGGTTGGGCCGGGGCGTGGTTCCGGTGCCGGCTCGCTGGTGGCTTATGCGCTTAAGATTACCGATCTTGATCCGCTGGAATTTGACCTGCTATTCGAACGGTTCCTTAACCCGGAGCGGGTCTCCATGCCCGACTTCGACGTTGACTTCTGTATGGACCGGCGTGACGAGGTTATCGACCATGTTGCTGAGCTGTACGGCCGTGATGCGGTATCGCAGATTATTACTTTTGGTACCATGGCAGCGAAAGCGGTGGTCCGGGATGTGGGCCGGGTACTGGGCCATCCCTACGGTTTTGTTGATCGCATTTCAAAATTAATTCCGCCCGATCCGGGCATGACGTTATCGAAAGCCTTTGAAGCCGAACCGCGTTTACCCGAGCTTTATGATCAGGATGAAGAAGTCCGCGATCTTATCGATATGGCGCGTATCCTTGAGGGGGTAACCCGAAACGCCGGTAAACACGCCGGGGGCGTGGTGATAGCGCCCACAAAAATTACCGATTTTTCGCCGCTTTACTGTGATGATGAAGGTAAGAACCCGGTTACCCAGTTCGATAAAAACGATGTGGAAACCGCAGGCCTCGTTAAGTTCGATTTTCTTGGCCTACGAACTCTGACCATCATCCAGTGGGCGCTGGATATGATCAAGGAAGGGCAGGGCAAAGACGTTGATATTGCTGCCATACCTTTAGAAGACAAAAAGAGTTTCCGCTCACTACAGGCGGCCGAAACCACTGCGGTATTCCAGCTTGAATCCCGCGGTATGAAAGAACTGATTAAACGTCTTAAGCCGGACTGTTTTGAAGACATTATTGCACTGGTAGCCCTGTTTCGTCCGGGACCGCTGCAATCGGGCATGGTAGATAACTTTATCGACCGTAAGCACGGCCGGGAGGAAATTTCCTACCCAGACGCCGATTATCAGCATGAGTGTTTACAAGAAATTCTTGAGCCCACCTACGGCATTATCCTCTATCAGGAGCAGGTAATGCAGATTGCTCAGGAAATGGCCGGCTACTCGTTGGGTGGCGCTGACTTGCTGCGTCGGGCAATGGGTAAGAAAAAACCTGAAGAGATGGAAAAACAGCGGGCCGTCTTTGCAGAAGGGTCGAAGAACAACAATATCGATCCGGACCTGGCGATGAAAATTTTCGACCTGGTGGAAAAATTCGCTGGTTACGGTTTTAACAAATCTCACTCGGCCGCCTACGCACTGGTGTCTTACCAGACGTTATGGCTGAAAGTGCATTATCCGGCCGAATTTATGGCGGCAGTAATGTCGGCCGATATGGATAACACCGACAAAATTGTAACCCTGGTTGACGAAGTTGGTCGTATGGGGCTGGAAATTCTGCCGCCGGATTTAAATAAAGGCCGTTACAAATTTACCGTCGATGCAGAAGGTCGCATTGTTTACGGCATTGGTGCGATCAAAGGGGTGGGTGAAGGCCCTATCGAAGCGATTATTGAAGCCCGCGAAAATCAGGGCGCATTTTCCGATCTGTTCGATTTTTGTGCCAAGGTTGATTTAAAGCGGGTTAATAAACGGGTACTGGAAAAACTGGTTCTGGCGGGTGCCATGGACAATTTAGGTCCGCACCGGGCTGCTATTATGGCCTCGCTGCCGGAAGCTATTGCGGCTGCCGATCAGCATGCTAAAGCCGAGTCTTTTGGTCAGTCTGATATGTTTGGTCTGCTGACTACTGAGCCAGAGCAGGTGCGTCAGGCATTTGCAGAGGTACCCCAGTGGCCGGAAAAAGTCTGGCTGGACGGGGAAAAAGAAACCCTTGGGCTGTATTTAACCGGTCACCCGATTAATCAATATGCCGAAGAAGTCCGTAACTATGTAGACGGACGCCTGGTAGACCTGCGTCCCACCGGCAAGGATCAGTTGGCTACGGCGGTTGGTTTGGTGCTGGGTGTACGGGTAATGACCAATAAGAAAGGCCGGCGCTGGGCAATTGTTACACTTGACGATAAAAGTGCTAGAATGGATGTCAGGTTCTTCCCTGAAATGTATGAAACGTTTGAATCAGTGCTCGAACCTGATCGTATTTTGGTCATCAAAGGACAGGTCAGCTTTGATGATTTCTCGGGGGGCAATACAATCACCGCCCGGGATGCTATGGATATCGTTCAGGCGCGTGAGAAAAATGCGCGTTCCCTGGCATTGCAAGTCGACACACAATGGTGTAAACCAGATAAGTTATCATCGTTGCAGTCGATTTTACGTAATTATGCGGGCGGTAGTTGCCCGGTTCAGTTAGATATTTTACATCCGGATGTGGCAGTTTCTTTAAAATGTGACGCACACTGGTTTATTACACCCGAAGATCAGTTATTGCACGAGTTAAAACAGTGCCTGGGTGAGCAGTCGGTTCGGCTAACCTTTCACTAATCGGTGAAGGTCGGGCCAATCGGGGAGTAAAAGTAGGACACGTAATGAGTATACAGTTTTTGGATTTTGAACAACCAATAGCCGAACTAGAAGCAAAAATAGAAGAGCTGCGGTTGGTAAATCAGGGCGGTGAGTTTGATGTGGGGATCGAAGAAGAGATCACCCGTCTGCGCACGAAAAGTGCCGAGTTAACCGGCAAAATTTTCTCTAATCTCGGCGCCTGGCAGATTTCACAATTGGCGCGTCATCCAATGCGTCCGTACACACTGGATTATCTGGGGCGTACCTTCCAGGAATTCGATGAGCTGGCTGGCGATCGTGCTTATGCCGACGATAAAGCCATTGTAGGTGGACTGGCCAAGTTAGATGACCAGCCAGTGATGATCATTGGTCACCAGAAAGGTCGTGACGTACCGGAGAAGATTAAACGTAACTTCGGTATGCCTAAGCCAGAGGGTTATCGTAAGGCGTTGCGCCTGATGAAGATGGCAGAGCGCTTTAATCTGCCTATCATTACTCTTATCGACACACCCGGGGCGTATCCGGGCGTAGGTGCCGAAGAGCGTGGTCAGAGTGAAGCAATCGCCCGCAACCTGAAAGAAATGGCTGAGCTTAAGGTGCCAATCATTTGTACCGTTATCGGTGAAGGTGGTTCTGGTGGTGCTCTGGCTATTGGTGTGGGCGATCGGGTGAACATGCTGCAATACAGCACGTACTCGGTGATCTCTCCGGAAGGTTGTGCGTCAATCTTGTGGAAGAGTGCAGAAAAAGCGCCTCAGGCTGCAGAGGCCATGGGCGTAAGTGCTCAGCAGATTAAAGAGCTGGGCCTGATCAACGCCATTGTTGATGAACCTCTCGGTGGCGCCCATCGCGATCACGACAGCATGGCGGCTAACCTGAAAGCCACCCTGAAACAGCAACTGAGCCAGTTGCAGTCGCTGCCGCTGGATAAGCTGATGGACGAGCGCTATGAGCGCCTGATGTCATTTGGTTATTGCTAGGGCACAACAAATCGATTAAGTTAACAAAAGGGCCGGTTACGGCCCTTTTTTATTTGTCGTTTTTCATCTGGTAAAGTCCCGTTTATGGATCCGGTTTTTTCTGTATTAAGCACACATTTCAGCACGCTGATAGCCCGCGAGCAGCCCGACAAACTGATTGTCGGCTTAAGTGGTGGCCTCGATTCGGTAGTGTTGCTGCATGGACTTACGCAGTTATCCCGTAGCGGCGAGCTTGCTTTGCCATCCATTGAAGCGGTTTATGTCAATCATGGCCTGAGTGCCAATGCCGATGACTGGCAGCAGTCTTGTGCGGCGCTTTGTAAAGACCTCAACGTAAGCTTTACTGCGATTGCCGTTGAGGTTAAACCTCGCGCCAGGGAAAGTCTGGAGGCCTGCGCCCGAGACCGTCGCTACGAAGCCTTGTGCAACCATGCAAAAGCGGCCAGGCGCGTGATTGTTACTGCCCATCATCAGAATGATCAGCTTGAAACTCTGTTACTCCAGTTAAAGCGTGGGGCAGGGCCGAAAGGATTGTCAGGTATTCCGTCATTCAGCGTAATGCACTCAGTACCTGTCAGCCGGCCATTATTAACCATCAGCCGTGAGCAAATACTGGCGTATGCAGAGCAACATGACCTGCGCTGGATAGAAGATGAGTCCAATAGTGATGAAAGCTTCGACCGCAATTTTCTGCGCCACAGTGTGCTGCCCTCGCTGCTGGAACGCTGGCCTTCGTTTGGCCAGACGGCCTCCCGCAGTGCCAGCTTATGTGCCGAGCAACAGGGCCTGCTTGATGAAACCTGTGACGAGCGTCTTGAAAGCTTGTGCGGTAAGCCCGCGTGCATTTCTGTGAGCGGTTTAAACGCCGCTTCGCCCGCCTGGCAGCGAGCCTTGTTGCGCCGGTGGCTTGAGCTTAACAAGGTGGCCATGCCTGGCACCCGACAACTGACTCAGATTCAGCAAATGCTGGCAGCCAGGCCCGATGCGCAACCTCATATTGTTTTGGGAAATACGCAGCTACGCCGTTATCAGGATACGCTTTACTGCCTGGACGCAGGGCAACTGCCATGGTCGTTTAAAACGGTGGGGTTTAATGCCCAGGAGTTCGTGGTTATCGAACCTCAACGGCAGAAACTGATGGTTGGTAAACAGCAAGATGGGGCCTTGTGTTCTGTGAGCGTAGCCACTGCCGAAAGCCAGTTTTCGCTAAGCCAACCGGTATTGTCTTTGCCGGTTAAACCGGCTGGCGAGGTACATCATAAACCCTTAAAAAAATGGTTTAAACAATGGCAGGTACCGCCCTGGGAGCGCAGTGACTGGTTACTACTGAGTGATGCAGAACAACCGGTGGCGTTGGTGACAAAGGGGCAGATAATAGCGCTTTCTGCAACGGGTCAGCGTAAGGTTTTTCTACAGCTTTTCGCGCTGTAGACAGTGGCAAGTCGGGGGGGGATAACCGACGGCAACTTGTTGCCGTCTCAGGCGGCCTGATAAGTGTCCTTGCCGTCTTCTTTTGCCTCATATAGCGCTTTGTCGGCACGGTCGAATAAGTCGCTCATGCTGTCGTTTTCGCGCAGCAATGAGCCGCCGATGCTACAAGTGACATGATGTGCTTTGAGTAGAGGGTGTGCATGCATAGCATCGTGGATCCTGCCTGCGATGGCCGATAATTCCTGCGGGCAGCTGACATCCAGCAAACAGCAAAACTCGTCACCACCAAAGCGATAGGCTTCTTCATGTCCGCGAATAGTGTCGGTAAGCACGGATGCTACGGTTATAAGTACTTCATCACCTTGTTGGTGACCGTGCTTATCGTTGACCTGCTTAAAGTTATCCAAATCCACCACTAACAGGCCAAACGACTGGCCGTTGCGGGTATGGCGGTTAATTAAGCGCTGAGCGGCTTCATTAAACCCATTACGGTTGCCCAGATTGGTTAGTGGATCCTTAGTGGCCATCAGGCGCAGACGCTGGAACTCCATTGCGTGACTAAGCGGTCGGGTAAACAATTGATGCAATGTAGCTAGTATACGACGTTGTGACGGAGACAAATTTTCGTCAAAAATATAACGCACAAAAGCAGCGTGTTTGCTTTGATCCACACGGACCGCACTGACCGGCAGACTCACCGAAAATTCGCTGCTCAGCAGTCCCGCGTTTAAGGATTTGTCAAATTCTGACATATCGATACCTACCAGCGGCAAGTATCTGTTTACCTGTGTAAAATAGAGTGAAACCAGTGTATATATTTCAATCGTTGAGGACAGTTGGTTGAGCACGGTATTGACCTGTTCACTGGTCAATACTTCAGGCTCAGCCCCGCCAAGAAAGCTGCTTTCTGCTGTAGCGTGTTCAAATTGAATCATTGAAATATCCAAGTGCTGCCCCTTGACTCAATGTCCTCCACCCACTTCACTTTAAGGATGACAAAAAATTGTCGTTTCTTGTGAAATTGTGTGCTTTGATTAGACTTAATGGTATCGTTGTAATTAACAAAGCAAAACACATGCCCAAAATGCGTTGCGGGGAATTTAGGTGGTAGAACACGGTTTCGTTCAAATTGTATTGTTAATGCTTATAGCTGTGGTGAGTGTGGCTTTGTTTAAACGGATCCATTTGCCGCCCATTCTTGCCTATCTATTTGCTGGTATTATTGCCGGCCCCAGTGGGTTTGCCCTCTACTCACATCCTGAAGACATGCATCTCGCTGCCGAAGTCGGCATTGTCTTTCTGTTGTTTTCCCTTGGTCTTGAATTTTCACTGCCTAAACTGATGGCAATGCGCTCGCTGGTATTTGGCGCCGGGCTGATGCAGATGGTGCTGACCACCGTGCTTGGCTCAGTAGCGGTTTGGATGCTGGTGGACACCAACTGGTCGGCGGCCATAGTGATTGGCGGTATGCTGGCGCTCAGTTCCACCGCTATTGTTATCAAGCAGGTGACTGAAATGGGCATATTAAACAATGTCCGCACCCAACTGGCCGTCAGTATTCTGTTGTTTCAGGACCTTGCCGTAGTACCGTTCCTGATAGTTATTCCGCTGCTATCCGGTGACAGTGAAACCAGTCTGGCCATGGCGTTGGCCTTGGCGTTGGTAAAAGGGGTGCTGGTGGTAGGTATGCTAATGTCCGTGGGCAAATGGGTATTGCCGTGGGTGTTCAGAGAAGTGGCACGCACCCGCACCGATGAGTTGTTTGTGCTGAGTACTATTCTGGTAGCGTTACTGGCAGGTGGCCTTACCTATGCCTTTGGTTTGTCTATGGCGCTGGGCGCCTTCCTGGCCGGGATGATGCTTGGTGAAAGCCAGTACAAGTACCAGCTTGAAGCCGATATTCGTCCTTTCCGTGACATCCTCATGGGACTGTTTTTCGTTACCGTGGGAATGCAGTTAGAGCTCTCTGTGCTGATGAGTTATGGCCACTGGATTGTGCTTGGCGTTATCCTGCTGATGGTAACCAAGGTGGTGCTGGTAAGGCTGTCTGCCAGCGTGTTTTCAATTTCTTCTATTGATGGCTGGTCGGCCGGGTTAAAGCTTTGTCAGGTGGGGGAGTTCAGTTTTGTTATCGCCGCTCTGGCTAACAGTCATTCGGTTATCAGCCCCACTCAGTCGTCGATTCTGATTTCTATGGGGGTCATTAGTATGGCAGTGACGCCCTGGTTAGTTGAGCACAGCCTTGAATTAGCACAGCGTTTAAGCCCTGTAACGCACGATAATATTGAGCCGGAAGTGCCGGAGATTGATGTTAGCGGTATGCGCGATCATGTGATCATCTGTGGTTTTGGTCGGGTAGGGCAATCGGTGGCCAGAATGCTCAGCATGGAAGATGTACCTTACCTGGTTATTGATGTTGATCCGATCCGGGTCTTTGAGAGCCGCAGTGCTGGTGAGCATGTTATTTACGGCGATGCCACGCAAAAAGACCTGCTGCACAGCGCCAGGTTAGAACAGGCCAAACTGGTTTTGGTAACCTTTTCTGAGGCAGAGAAAGCCAAGCTGGTGATCAATGCCGCACGTCAGATAAAAGATGACGTTGATGTGATGGTGCGAACGCCGCGGGATGTGGAACTCGAAGCGCTCTATAGCGCCGGGGCAAGTCAGGTAGTGCCGGAGCTTCAGGAGGGCAGCCTGATGCTTATCTCGCAGGTGATGCATTATGCTGGGGTACCGATGTCAAAAATTCTTAAGCGGGTACGAGAAGAGCGCAAGGGGAGATACGATCACCTGCACGGTTTCTACCCGGGCGAGACAACCGAAATCAGCTATAACACCGCCGATAAACTGGAGTTTATTCATGCCATTGCGCTGGGCACCGATGCCTTTGCGGTAGATAAACAACTGCATGAACTGACCGCGATGATTGATAAAGTTAAAATTAAATCGGTGCGGCGCGCCGGCCAGGAATTTACTGCCGAGGATTTTCAGAAGCAGTTAATGCCGGGGGATATTCTGGTAATTGCTGGCAAGCCAAGACGTATCGAACGGGCCGAGCGCTACCTTCTGGATGGTTACTGAAATCCTTGAATAGTTAGAAATTAATGGTTAAAACAGGTATGGTGCGGGTGGTTTTGGAACGTTAATAAGCAAACACCAGCACTTTACTGCTGGTGTTAGTATTTTGAGAGGGAGATCACGCAACCCGGTCGTCTTCCAGATCTTTAAATTGCTTCTTCAGGTCGTAGCCAGGGTCCGTTACGATTTTCTCTAAGGTGACAATACGCGCTTTAAGTGCTTCGACTTCCTTTTCCAGCTCGTTGGTTTTGTCATTATCAGCGTTATTATTTTTTGCCTTATGTTTGGATGTGGAAATAATGGTGCCGGCTAAAATGGCAACGATCACAACTACTGCAGTCCAAAAGCTCATAATATTTTCCCTTCGTTAATCAGTTTCGTATAATCAGGGGCCTAACGTCGCATTTACCGGGCCAGTATATCGGTGTTGGTGATGCGACGACTAGCATCGTTTGGGAATAGTATAGCAAGTACTTCGCCAGAAAGTTAAAGTTATTTAAAAACAATTGGTTATGTTGTCTTTGTGGTGGGGTTGTATAAGTGCTATCGCTATTTTGACCATTGAATTGGGTTTTTTCACTAATGAGTGAGCAAGTTAGTCAAGACGAGCACTGGATACGTTATGCATTATCGTTGGCGGCAAAGGCCGAAGCGATGAACGAAATTCCGGTAGGGGCTGTGGTGGTTGCCGATGATCAGATTATCGGTGAGGGGTATAATACGCCCATTATGGATCATGATCCTTCCGCTCACGCAGAGATGAAAGCTATTCGCATGGCGGCCCGCACCATTGAGAATTACCGGGTAACTAATGCCACGTTATACGTTACCCTTGAGCCTTGCCCTATGTGCGCAGGCTTACTGGTGCACAGCCGCATTAATCGGCTGGTTTTCGGCGCCTTTGATGCCAAAACCGGAGCGGCTGGCAGTGTGATGCAACTGTGTCAGCATCCGCAGCTAAACCATCAGCTTGAAATAAGCGGTGGAGTGTTGGCGGATGAGTGCGGGGGAATTATTTCTGAGTTTTTTAAACGACGAAGGGCAGAAAAGAAAGCGGCAAAAGCGGCGGGTTAGTTTGCTTTTGCCATTTGTACCAGGTCAAAATTCAAAAACTGACGGCGTCTCTGAAAAATTTTCTGGCTTGTCTTACGCATCTGATGTCGTCTTCTATTCGTATTTTTCATATTAATCTCCATGATTATTAGTGGGTTGCGTTATTTGTCTTGTTCCAACCCGGTGAATACCTTATTCACTCTAATGGACATATATGAAGGTGATATGACAAAAGATCAAGTGCCTTTCATTAACAGCGTTAACGTTTCTGCTACGTAGCGTACCTGATCCACAAAAATAACGGCCTGTGCGCCATTTGCGAATCCTGCACGCGTGGCTGAATAATCAGTCTGCAGCCGCGGTAACTGTTGTTTAACATCGACCCATAAATCCGGGTTTGCACCCGCCTGAGCGGTGAGTTGTCTGGCATCCTCGATATGTTCTGTGCCCAGATAATAGGCGGCCAAAATAAACCAGGTGCGATCTGAGCCCTGGATCCTGGCGGGTAATTGCGCTTGCAAGTTGTCCAGCTTGCGGCCTATCTGCGCCAGTCTTATGGCTGGTTTGTCGCTTTCTTTGGCCTGTTCATGTTGCGCTGTCTGCCAGTCGTTGAGGACATAATCAAAAGCTGCGATGTAAGAGCCGTCCAGCGTACTTTGCACCCCTTCAGCAGCCTGCTGTATGGCGGGGTAGCGGGTAGTTATATGCTCAACCAGCTCTCTGGGTTCGGGTTTCACCAACACTTTTTCGGGTTCATGTAGCTCGTCTTTAAGCACGGCAAGCGAGCCATTGGTGCGACTTAAATGAGTAAATTCATAGAGCGTACTGAGCAACGCTGTATCCCCAGCACGCACCAACCATTGTTTGGATAGTGTTGCGCCAGGCAATAGCTGTTCGTTTAAAGAGGGGAAATACCCTCTAAGTGCAGCGCGCCAGGTGGCGGGAAGAAAGGTGCAGAATTCGGCCTTGTCGATCATCTTATTTATTAGCGTTACGCTATCGGTACCTTCAGATTTCTGCCAGTCGCTTCCGGTAATGGCCGTTATCGCTCCGTGTAAGTGAGGTAATACCAGGTGTTGCCGTGGTTCTGTCATGGAACAAGGGGCTGCGTCATTTTCTGGCCCTATCCCGACCAGCGTTGTTGTGAACAAAACCGGGCCATAGGCCAGCTCAGGCTTTATCGCAGCAGGGCGAAAACGAGGCGCTGCGATATGGACAGTGTTATTGGTAAGTGCCTGGTAAAGCTTTGTCTCACTGTAAAACGGTACGACTTGCAGGGTGACGCCCAAATAGTCAGCCAGACCACGGGCATACCGGTAATCAAAGCCAGTGGGGCCGTTTCCGGTCAGATGGTAATGGTGCCTGTCATTAATCAGACCGACCTTCAAAGTCTGCTCCTCAAGAACGCTATTGAGCGTGGACTGGGCAATGACACTGGCAGGTAACAACCCGCTTAACGTGATTGCGACAAGAAGAACTTTGCCTGATAAGTGGTTTAGTAGGGGATTCATTATTATTCTTTATTACTGCTGTTAGTGCTAAAACCACAGGATCGGGTTATTTAGTCAAAAAAATTACGGTTGAATAACCCTTGCTGGTTATCAAGCCGCCGCTTTTCCACTATAATCCGCGCCAAACAAGTTCACAACCAGGACCGACGGCAGATTGGCGTTTTCTACCGGCGGTTCTCACAAATTAGGTAGCAAACTATGTTGGTCCTACGTGGCGCTCCGGCGTTATCTGACTTCCGCACAGCTAAATTAATCCAACGACTGCAGCAATCCGATGTCGACGTTACTCACCTTTACAGCGAATATGTTCACTTAGTTGATGCGCAACAGGCGTTAACTGAAGAACAATTATCGGTGTTGGATAAATTGTTAACCTATGGACCGAAGCAGGCACAGGAAGCTGCCACCGGCGAATGTTTTTTCGTGACTCCTCGTCCCGGCACTATTTCGCCGTGGTCAAGTAAAGCCACCGACATTGCCCATAACTGCGGATTAACGGCAATTGCCCGTGTTGAACGTGGTTGTGCTTTCTATGTGACAGCGGTACAGCCGTTGACTGATGAACAACGTAAGCTGGTAGCCGCAGCGCTTCATGACCGTATGACCGAAAGCGTGTTTGCTGCGCCAGAGGAAGCGTCGGTACTGTTTGATAAGCATCAGCCCCGGGAATTCAGCTCGGTGGATATTTTAGGTGCGGGTAAAGATGCGCTGGTTTCAGCCAACCAAACGCTGGGCCTGGCCCTGGCCGATGATGAAATTGACTACCTGTTTGATAATTTTCTGAAGTTGGGGCGTAACCCTAACGACATCGAGCTTTACATGTTTGCTCAGGCTAACTCTGAGCACTGTCGCCATAAAATCTTTAATGCCGACTGGACCATTGATGGCGAGGTGCAGCTTAAATCATTGTTCAAAATGATCAAGAACACCTTCGAGCTGTGTCCTGAATATGTATTCTCTGCCTATAAAGATAACGCCGCGGTAATGGAAGGCTGGCAGGCTGGACGATTCTTCCCTGAGCCACAGTCTCATGAGTACACTTATCATCACGAAGATATCGCTATCCTGATGAAGGTAGAAACCCATAACCATCCCACTGCAATATCACCATTCCCTGGTGCTGCAACGGGCTCCGGTGGTGAAATTCGTGATGAAGGTGCTACCGGTCGTGGTTCTAAACCGAAAGCCGGTCTGGTTGGTTTTACCGTATCGAACCTTAAATTGCCTGATGCGGTGCGTCCGTGGGAAGTCGACTATGGCAAACCTACCCGTATAGTTAGCGCGCTGGACATTATGATCGATGGCCCACTTGGTGGTGCCGCGTTCAACAACGAGTTTGGCCGTCCTAACCTGTTAGGGTATTTCCGTACCTACGAGCAGGAAGTAAACAGCTTTAACGGCACCGAAGTGCGTGGCTATCACAAACCGATTATGCTGGCCGGTGGTTTAGGTAACATTCGTCAGGATCACGTCGAAAAAGGTGAAATTACGGTTGGTGCTAAACTGATCGTTCTTGGCGGCCCGGCAATGAACATTGGCCTGGGCGGTGGTGCAGCTTCATCCATGACATCCGGCCAGTCCAGTGAAGATCTCGACTTTGCCTCAGTACAACGGGATAACCCGGAAATGGAACGCCGCTGTCAGGAAGTTATCGACGCCTGCTGGCAGTTAGGTGAAGACAACCCTATTCAGTTTATTCACGATGTGGGTGCGGGGGGGTTATCTAACGCAATGCCAGAGCTGGTGAACGACGGTGGTCGTGGCGGTCGCTTTGAACTGCGTAAAGTGTTATCAGACGAGCCGGGCATGTCGCCACTGGAAATCTGGTGTAACGAATCCCAGGAACGTTACGTAATGTCGGTAGCGCCAGATAAACTGGCCGTGTTCGAAGCTATTTGTAAGCGTGAGCGTGCGCCTTTCGCGGTAATTGGTGAAGCCACTGAAGAGCAACACCTGTTATTGAACGACGAACATTTTGATAATCAGCCTATCGATTTACCGCTGGAAGTTTTATTAGGCAAGCCGCCTAAAATGCATCGTGATGTGGCCAGCGCCACGCACAGTTCTGCTGAACTGGATTGCACCGGGATCAGCGTTGCCGATGCCGCTGAGCGACTGCTGCGCTTACCGGCCATTGCCGAAAAGACCTTCCTTATTACTATTGGCGATCGCAGTGTAACCGGTTTGGTGAGCCGCGATCAGATGGTTGGCCCGTGGCAGGTACCGGTTGCCGACGTTGCCGTCACCGCTTCGGCATTTGATACCTATCATGGTGAAGCAATGGCGATGGGTGAACGTACGCCGGTTGCCCTGCTCGATTACGCTGCTTCTGCACGACTGGCAGTAGGTGAATCAATTACCAATATCGCTGCCGCCCACATAGGTGACATGAAACGCATTAAATTGTCGGCTAACTGGATGGCCGCAGCCGGACATCCGGGTGAAGACGCGGGCTTGTACGAAGCGGTAAAAGCGGTAGGTGAAGAATTATGTCCGGCACTGGGCCTGACTATTCCGGTGGGCAAAGACTCTATGTCGATGAAAACCGCCTGGCAGGACAACGGTGAAGATAAGTCGGTGACAGCGCCGCTGTCACTGGTGATCACCGCCTTTGGTGCGGCGACGGATATTCGCAAAACGGTAACCCCTCAATTGCGCACCGACAAAGGCGAGACAACCTTATTGCTGGTGGACTTAGGTGCAGGTAAAAACCGTTTAGGCGCCAGCTGTCTGGCTCAGGTCTATAACCAGTTAGGTAAAACGCCGGTTGATCTGGATGCGCCGGAATTACTGCTTAATTTCTTTAACGCCGTGCAGGCATTACTGGCCGACAACAAACTGCTGGCCTATCACGATCGCTCTGACGGTGGTTTATTTGTCAGCGTAGCGGAAATGGCCTTTGCCGGTAAAACCGGTGTGAGTGTAGCGCTTGATTCGCTGGGCGATGACGACCTGGCAGCGCTATACAGCGAAGAGCTGGGTGCGGTATTGCAGGTCTCTGCTGACGATGTGGAGAGTGTGCTTGCGGTATTCGCAGCGAATGGTCTGGGCGAGATGGTGCATAACGTAGGTACACTAAATACCACTGATACCATCGAGTTTACCCGTGGCGGCGAAGTTGTGCTTAGCGAAGCGCGAACTACCTACCGAGCCATGTGGGCCGAAACCACGCACGCTATGCAGCGCTTACGGGATAACCCGGAGTGCGCAGACGAGGAACATAAGGCGAAACAAGACGCTAAAGATCCTGGCCTGCACGCCAAACTGAGTTACGACATCAACGATGATGTGGCTGCACCTTATATTGCCAAAGGCATTAGGCCACGCATTGCTATCCTGCGTGAGCAGGGCGTTAACTCTCATCTGGAGATGGCGGCAGCCTTTAGCCGGGCAGGATTTACTGCTATCGATGTACATATGAGCGATGTGCTGTCGGGGGCCGTGGCGCTGGAAGACTTTAAAGGCCTGGCGGCCTGTGGTGGTTTCTCTTATGGTGACGTGCTTGGTGCCGGTGAAGGGTGGGCCAAGTCTATCCTGTTCAATCAGCGTGCCCGTGAACAGTTTGAAGGTTTCTTCCACCGCGACGATACCTTTAGCCTCGGGGTTTGTAATGGTTGTCAGATGCTGTCTAACCTTAAATCGCTGATCCCGGGAACCGCTCACTGGCCACACTTTGTCACTAATAAGTCTGAGCGCTTTGAAGCACGCGTTGCCATGGTTGAGGTGCAAGAGTCTAAATCGGTACTGTTTGCCGATATGGCAGGCTCCAGAATGCCGATTGCAGTTTCTCACGGCGAGGGGCGAGCTGAATTCGCCGCACAAGCGGACTTACAGTCTGTACAGGATAAAGTGGCACTGCGTTATGTAAATAACTACGGTGAGGTGGCGTCTCAGTACCCGGCTAACCCGAATGGTTCACCCATGGGGATCACTGGCCTTACTACCGACGACGGCCGCTGTACTATTATGATGCCACACCCTGAGCGGGTATTCAGAGCAGTGGCTAACTCATGGCGTGACGATGAGTGGCAGGAGGATTCTCCGTGGATGCGCATTTTCCGCAACGCACGGCGTTTTGTTGATTAATTTCAAAAAAATGACGGCAAGGTGTCAAATAATTGTCCTGACACCTTGCCAGCGCCTTTCTACTGCATTAAAGTAGTGCAAGCAGTATGGAATGCTGTGTGGTTACAAGGACTTGTAGGGGATGGGTTAACATCGCTGTGCTCAATTTTACAGTGGTCTAGAAATAATAAGAGACGAATATGAATCGTTCTTCAAAAGGTTTCGGCTTAACCGGCGTGGCTGTTGCAGTGCTGCTTATGATCGTTACAGCAGCGTTTGGAACCTCCGCCCAGTCAGCTGAATTATCTACCGAAGTTCAACAAATCACTTCAAAATAGTTAATAAAATTAATTAGTTAACGATAATTATGTCATTTATGGCAGGTTATCGTTTTGCCTGTTTTTCGCGATTTATCATCTTTTGATTAGGGTGTTTCTTCAGTAATACGTAAGTCGCGCCCAGTCCGCCATGCATAGGTTGGGCGGTGTGAAAGGCAATCACGTTATTAAATTGCGGCAGCCAGTGATTTACGTAAGATTTTTTCAACGCAGGGAAGGGCTGACTTTGCTCGCCCTTGCCATGCTGAATCAGCAAAGTCCTAACGCCACGTTCATGGGCGGCATTAATTTTCTGATACAGGGTTATGCTGGAATCCCGCAATGAGAGTCCCGCCAGCGAAATTTTTTGCTCGATTGGGTATTTGCCCTGGCGCAGATTCTTGTACACGCCATCCTGTATGCCGGCCTGTTTAAATTCCAGAAAGTCATCCGGCTTGACCGGTTTTACCCCTTCAAAGGTTAATGGACTTTCTTTGGGTTTCTGGGCCAGCAGAGCTTCCCGGCGCACTTGTTTTTCAATAGCTTGCTGGGTTTGCTGAAGGTGAACCTTATCGTCAGACTTTATCGGTTTAACATCGCCGAGTTCCTGCAGGAAATCCTGAAAGCTATCCAGTTGTTCAAAATCCTGATCGTCGTCCCGCATAAATCCCCCGATCACTAAGTCTCTGATTAGTAGTACGCGCGACTGGCGTTAAAGTTCAGTACTTATAGAAGCTGTAGAAGTTGGCTGGCGTCCCCACCGCGACTCGAACGCAGATCTAAAACTTAGGAGGTTCTTGTTTTATCCAGTTAAACTATGGGGACACAAATACCCATTATAGATAGGCGAGCGAAAATCTAAAGCCCTAACGCTTGGCAACGAAGTCGTTTGGCTGAATATTGGCCAGAAAGCCCTCTTCGGCGGCTTTTACCCGGGCGTTATCAGCGTAGGCTTCGATCACCGTCACTTCTTCGGGATACAGATGATATTGGGTGAATTTAACGCCACGATAATCAGTGACTTCCTGAATCTGATATATCGACAGGGTATCGCCCGGTTTAAGGCCGTGCTGGCGACCGAGTGAGACAGTTAGCTCATTGCCGCCGTTGATACTAATCACCCGACCTGTGGCTGGCACGCAGGCCAGTGTCGAGTCCACATCGCTTTGCAACTGGCGTAGCTGATTTTGCAGGGCCAGGCCGTAGGCGCTTTGCCAGAACTGGTTGGAAGACGCATCGAGTTGTGCAAATCGATCGAATTCCCATTCTGATTCGGTCTCATAGGTTTTATTTAATAGCGGTGCGCCATTAATACCGTCGATAAGTTCGACTTTTAACCGAAAATTCCGGGTTGCCGTATCGTCCTGCCAGAACGCCAACGTGTTACTTTTCGGTCGATAAACGCTGAGGTCCTCAATCACGCCGGTGAGAACAAACTGACTTTTGGTTTGCGTGGCGAGGGCCGTAGCCTGATCGCGAATTTGTCTGGACTGCCAGTGCACCACATAAGGCTCGATGCTGCTGATCACTGCATGTTGCGCTGATTGATCGAATTCTTGTTTTAAGCGGGCGGTAACCAGACGTCCCAGTTCCTGAACCTGACCGTCCTGGGCGTGCTGGCGTTCAAGTAACGGGAAGTAGCTGGTGGCAATAGTTTTGCTGAAAGGGGCGGCAGAGCACTGTTGTTGACTGGGAAAAATATCGGCACGGATCCGTACTGTTACTGCATTTTCATGCCAGGTTTCTGAGATCAGCTCTAACTGGCGAACTTCTCCCGACGCGCTGATTTCAAGGCGTTCATCGTTGAGTAAGCCATCGGTAAGCTGCTGAACACTGCGCACCGATGCGCCGGCGAATAACATGGCCTGGCGCAGCGCTTCTTTAGTCGCCTGGTGTTTAGCATGGACCTTATTGCCGTTTAATACCACTGATTGCCCTTGAGTCTCATACCAAACGGCATAACTTTGCCCTGTTAAGGCTAACAGCAGGCAGGTTGTCGCCGACAAAAAAACGGTTAACCGTGCAATCAGTGTGTACTTTGTCTTCATTACTATTACTCTCACCACTTATCTGCTGTTGCAATGCGCTGGTTGTTCGCTGGCATTGGTCTTGCTGCGCTCTTTATACAAGAAACCCGGAGAGGCCGGGAGCGGTATGCAAGGTGTCAAACCTATGACTCGATTAGCCATTGTTGCAGAAAGCTCTGCATATATCGTTCCCAAAATTCATCCCGTCATTGGGCATAAATATTGCTAACTTCTGACAAGTACAAAGTGATTGTCCATTTTGCCAACGCCTGGTTGCGCGCAGCGGACAACGGCACTATTCAGACTACACAAAAATACGGTGGTTTTATGACGGTTTTAACACACATCAACAAAGCACTTGCTGTGCTTGGCTGCCTCTTATTTATAAGTGGCTGCACATCCATGTTTGATAAACATGTAGAATGGGAAACCGTTGAGCCTGACGAATATCCGGTGCTCACCGCGGTGGGCTATGCACCAATCGCCTCGCAGCACGGCGGCTCTGATTCAGAGAAAAGTATTATGGCCATGAAAGCGTCAAAGCTCGATGCCTACCGTGAACTGGCTGAACAGGTCTACGGGCAGCGAATCAATGGCCAGCAGTCACTGGCCAACATGGTTATTAACAATGCGCAGTTGCAGGCATCAGTTGAAGGGGTGATCCGCGGCGCAAAGGTAGTGAAAGCCTACCCGGTAGGAGAGGATACCTACGCCACCGAACTGGAACTCGACATGCAGCAGGTGTATAACATTTACGTGTCGACGGCCCGGCCACAACGCCTAAAAACGGTGAGGTACTATTAAGGTCGAAACGGTTACTGCGTGAATCAACTCATTCTAAATGCAAAGCTGACCGCTTTGTTGATAATTTATATGTCAGCATCAAGCCAGGCCTTATTGGCATAATGTACGCTAATTAAATAGAACAGAGCTCATTTTTGTTGCCGCCAACATGTTGGTGAGCATGAGGGCTCTGGTCTGTTGAAACACCCTGAGCCAGGTTGATTAACAGTCAGTTAACCGGGAAGGGCATTAATACTTACTTTTCGAGTAAGAACCAGGTGATATCATCTTGCGGTGCCCAATTATCTCTTTTGTAGATAAATCCATAATCAATCAGTTTCAGACCATAGCCATCAATCAAATCGCCGGCAAAATCACGTTTAAATAACTTATTTTGATGGCCGTAATAGGTAATTTGGGTGGGAGATGGATTGTAATACTCCGCCACAAGCACATAGCGATTAGAGCCATTTACCAAATTCTGGTAAACGTTGTCTAAATAGTCCGGATTGATATGAATAAGCACGCCAGCGGTAAACGTCAGGTCTGCTTTAGGTGTATGTTCAATCGAATCGAGTATAGAGCCAAGCGTGATGTCGGCGACACCATAACTTTTTGCCTGTTTAGCCGCTGATTCATTTATTTCGTAGCCACTGAGCCGAAGCGCGGGGTTTAAGCGTTTCAGTGCAACCAGATTCAGGCCAATGTTACAACCAAGTTCCTGAGCAGACGTAACATTATGTGCGGCCCTTAACATGCGTGACCACATGGCAACTTTCGAATTAAGCAGAGATTCAGAATTGTTTCTTTTGATATAGTCTTCGCCGAAATTTCCAGCCCAAAAGTTTTCTTGCTCAGTTTGGTATGTCATGAGGAACTCATTAATCTTATTTTGATATTTTTAACTAGAGGCACGCCCTAGAGTCTATACATGGTCTCCCCCATTATTGCAAGAGTAAACATGTTGTTTTGACTAGATGGTTTGCGTGCGTATATCCGGCTTTTCGTTGAAGTATTATGACTTCAAGCCTCGATGAACTTCGCCCATATCGTCCTTATCGTTGACACGGATT
>TARA_B100000963_G_scaffold17140_1_pt1 | contig 49984 bp, 46 predicted proteins | sample TARA_B100000963 | Tara Oceans TARA_B100000963 (sample SAMEA2622097) | marine metagenome | biome: marine biome (ENVO:00000447); feature: surface water layer (ENVO:00002042); material: "saline water (ENVO:00002010), including plankton (ENVO:xxxxxxxx)" | depth 5 m | reverse complement strand
TACTGATCAGATATCAGCAGCATTGATTAAATATACAATTAATTCATTCTTGGCTTTAAAAGTTGTATTTTTCAATGAAATGAAGTCACTATTTGATAATTTAAGTGCAAACAATGATTGGTCACATTTTATAAAAGCATTATCAAAAGATAATAGAATAGGGAGTTCTCACATGAGAGTGCCTGGACCAGATGGAAGATATGGTTTTGGAGGCGCTTGCTTTCCAAAAGACGTAAATGCTCTTATAAAATATTCAAAAGAAATTGATTCTGAATTAAGTTTACTAAAAAAGGCAAATACTATTAATAATAATATTAGAGGACAGTATAATGATGTAACTGTTCGAGAAATAGCAAAATATTAAATTTCAAATTAATAAAGAGGAGTAATCAAGAATATGCCCGAGTGGTGGAATTGGTAGACACAAGGGACTTAAAATCCCTCGATAGAAATATCGTGCCGGTTCAAGTCCGGCCTCGGGTACCATAAGATTAATATGAATAAATGGCTTGTTGCTAGTTATAAACTTAATGAAGTTGCTAGATTAGAATTAAATTTACAAAATCAAAGTTTTGATTACTACCTACCTAAAATAGTTTTAAAAAAACTTAACTCCAATCATAAAGAGGAGCTAATGTTTCCTGGTTATATTTTCATCAACACTGATCCCGCAAATTATGCTGCCCTAAAATATACAAAAGGAATAAAAAATATTCTTAAGTTTGGAAAGAGCATACCTACCATGAGTAAAGATGATATTGAAGGTATTATGAAAATTGAGTGTGAATCTAAAAATAATCCAATTTCAACTAAATACATAATTGGTAAAGAAGTAGTAATCAAAGGTGGCAGCTTAAAAGGTAATTTAGTCAAAATTTGTTCATTACCATCAGCTAAAAGAGTCAATATTCTTATTCATCTTCTCGGATCTAAAAGACAGGTTAACATTTCAATAGAAGATCTTTCAATATAAGTCATAAAGCTATTTCTAGACTAGATTTAAGCATCTAAATGCTTGTTTAAAACACATAATTAATATAAAGTTCAATTATTGAACGGTACTATTAATTTTAATATTTCCGTGCGGTAGCCATGTTTAAATCAAAATGTCTTTAAAAAATACATCTCAAAATAAAATTTCAGAGGATAATCTTAAAATCATGCAATTGATTGAAGAAGATAGCAACATATCACAAAGGCAGTTATCAAATAAACTAGGCTTTAGTCTTGGTAAAATAAACTACTGCATATCGGCATTGAAAGATATTGGCTTTGTAAAAGTAAAAAACTTTACTGATTCAAATAAAAAATTAAATTATTTATATAAACTAACTCCGTTGGGTATTAAAGAAAAAACAAGAATTACTTTGAATTTTATTGAAAAGAAAAAACAGGAATACGATATACTAGTTAAGAATATAGAGAAAAACAATAGCAGAAATTAACATGCAAGATAAAGATAATTCTTTAAATATTTATGAGGGTGAAATAGACCTGCGTGACTTATTCACTGTGTTATGGGCGGGTAAAATCAAAATACTGGCAATAACCACAATATTTGCAATAGCATCAGTATTTTATTCGCTTTCAATACCCAATCAGTATAAAGCATCGGCATTATTGGCACCGGCTAAGTATGAGTCCTCTGGGCTTCAAGGATCATTGGGGCAACTAGGTGGACTGGCTTCATTGGCTGGTGTTAACCTGAATAGTGGCGGGAATGGTGAAACTGAGATGGCTAAATCAATAATGGTGTCATGGAATTTTATTGAAGGTTTTATTAAAAGCAATGAGCTAGCCGATGAGCTTGCTGCAGTTGAAGGCTGGGATCAAGAATCTAATGAATTGCAAATTAATAAAGATATTTATGATGTTAAAAATCAAAACTGGTTAGTCGATAAGCCTTCTAGCTGGTCTTTATTTAAATCTTTTTCAAGTATGCTCAGTGTCTCAGAGACAAACTCAGGTTTTTTATCTATATCTATTGAACATTACTCTCCATACTTTGCTAAGCAGTTATTAGATCTTTACATCAGTGCAATAAATAAGCACATGCAAGAACTTCAAGTCATGAAGGTCAATAATAATATTAACTACATGCAAGAGCAGTTAAAAAGAACTTCCATTGCCGAGATGCAGGAAGTTTTTTATGCCATTATTGAAGAGCAGATAAAGAATAAAATGTTGGCCGAAGCCAGTCCTGATTATGCATTTGTCGCCGTGAACGCTAGCATGCTGCCTGAAGAGAAATCTCAACCTAAGCGTGCAATTATCTGCATTACCATAACACTGTTTGGTGGCATTCTTTCTGTTTTCTTTGTTCTAATTCATCATTACGGCTTTCGTACACGAGACTGAATGTAATGATTACTACTATTCTTGATTGGGCGCCGCCTGCGGCAAGTGAATCTTTGATGTTATTTACTGAAAAAGAGGCTTCCTCATTTCCTGTCCAGTTGTCTTGCCCCATCTGCCAGAGTAAAGAAAGTTCGATTCCTGCTGTTGAAATAGGCCTTCCCACATGGAAGACAGCTGTTACTCTTGTCCAGTGTAGTCACTGCTCACATATCTATTATCAAAATCCACCTTCCCAAGATGTTATAAATCAATTTTATAATGATTCGTACAAAAGCGAAAATAACGACTCTGATATTAATATTTCTCCTCTAGCTGAAACAGTAAATTATAAATTGGCTGATCTAATGGCAGATCTAGGTATGAGCAATTCAAACGCCTCTTTTTTTGATGTAGGATGCGGGGACGGGAGTGTTATGGCTGGCTTGCAAGAGCATGGCTTTACCAATCTTCAAGGTTGTGAAATTCATCCTAATAGATTTAATACAGCTCAACAAAGATTTCCTAACCATGTTTTTTTAGGAGGCTTTGATAATATAGTTTTGGATCAAAAATTTGATATTATTTATTCTAATCATGTGCTTGAACATATCTATAATCCAAAAGAAATGATTAATTGGAAATTACATCATCTTAAAGATAATGGCCTAATTATTATTAATGTACCAAACGCAGTTTTTGAACCTTCAATCGAACAGACCCTATATTTAGCGCATTTACACTCATTTACTAAACATTCCCTCCAATGTTTAGCAAATTCTATGGAGCTGGAATGCCGCTTTTGGAAGAGTCCTTATAAGGATGAATTATCTGTTATTTTCTTTCGTGATACAGCTATATGGGGCAAAGCTAACCTAGACAAATTTTATGATGTAAAGACTTTAGAAAAAAATCGATGTAATGCCAATTTAATTTCTAGGTTGCGGGAGCCTTGGATATCCGCGCCGCCGCATAATGTCGCTACTTTAACCCACTCTCCAGGAGGTGTTAATATTAATACTCCTTTTAACTGTGCTGGGCATTGGATATTGTTTGGATGGCAAGCTAAGTTTTATGAAATAATATGTCGCCTATATTGGCGATTTCACAATAAAGAATATGTATTTCCAGTCTGGATACTACCTAAACTTCGCAGCACTATTATGAGCCAAGAAAATCAATTAACAGGTTTTGGTTATATGAAAATACAAACTACTGATACTTCTAAAGAAGTCCCTAGATTGTCTTGGGAAAACAATGCATATTTCATAACACAGTAACTAGTAGTATAATCAGCTAAAATTAAATATAGTAAAAAGTTAGTTTTAAACAATTCATTTTTTTGAGTTTCTAGAGAATTGATTAATTATTATTTTTAAAAGTTTTAGAAAGGAGCCTCTATGAGCAATCAATCACAGTCTACAAAAATTAAATTTAGTAAATCTGAATTAGACGAAGTATATTCTCTCTCTAGCAAGATTAGCTGCGCTGAATTTGCGGATTCTATTCCTGGATATGAGAGGCACATCTATACCGCAAATGGAAATTTTCTTCGATACTCTGACTTATCTACAAATAAAGTTCGAAATGATCTATGTGTCATGCGTAGCTCTTGCCCTTTATGCGAATCAAAAGATTTTAGATTCTTATTCGTAAAACACGGATTTGATCATATGATTTGTGATGATTGCGATCTAATTTTTACCCAGCAATATCTTGATCCAGAAAAATCACAGCATATAGAAGACGCTGAAACTGGTGATAAATATGGCGAATATAAAGACCAAAGTTTAGTTAACGACCTAGACCGAAAAAAGTTCGAAATTATATTTAAACAGCTAGAATCGCATGGATCCTTCAAAACTATTTTTGATATAGGAAGTGCCGGTGGCACGTTTTTAGAATGGGCGTCAGAAAAATATTCTGTCGTGGGGCATGAATATCATAAAGGGTTACGAAATTATTGCCAAAAAAGAGGATATGATGTTCGACATGAAGATTTGGGAACCATCGAACTTGATCAGCAATTTGATTTAATTACAAGTTGGGATTATCTAGATCATGTAATAAACCCTAAGGAAATGGTCGCTAATGTTAGTCGTTTCTTAAAACCTGGAGGCCTATTTTTTTATGCTGCCAATAATCGAGATAGTTTATCCATGCGCATGTTGCATGAACATTCACCCCTCATTTTAGGGCCTGCGCATACAATGCATTTTGGCTTAAGCCAAATCGAACAGCTTATGGATGGCTACGAACTTCTTTATGCTGAGACATATGTTTCTGAACTCAATTGGCTCTCTAATTGGCTTAACTTTAAAAATCCAGAATTCGGTGATGCTTCTTTAATGACAGAATTACTAGATCCACAAAAGATTTGTGAACTTGGCATGGGACTAAAGTTAAACGTAATTTTTAAAAAAAGTGAATAAATATTTTACAAGATTCTACATTAGGTATGACTAACTATATAAAAGCAAACATTCTTATTTCAAAATCCTTTATCTTTCCAACTTATTTTTTCTTTTAAAACCAATATATAAAAATACACATCTAAGTAAGTAAATACTTATATTGATATTTAAAAAGCTTTAATTAATTGAATAAAGAAAAAAACATAACATTATTTTCAATTCTGCCACCTAGATTAGGCGGTCTAGATTTGATTATGCCTCTTTATTTAAAGCTTAAAGAATTGAATCCGAAAATAAAAATTGAAATTGCTTTTATGGATGACAAAGCTTATGAAGATCTTTTTCATAATGACTTTCTTTATTCTGAAGTACAAAATTATACGGATAAAATATATCGCCTGAAGCCAAAAAAAGGAGGGAAAATTCGTAACAGGTTATTCTCATTGCTTAATAGTTTACCTCTATTTATTCACATTCTTACTGCCCGCAATCCAATACTAATACATGCCATTTTAGAAGAAACCCTATTCACAAGATTGTTAAGTAAGGTGGTACGCATTCGAGGCGGAAAGGTCTTTACGCATATGGCAAGCTTGCACATAACTATAGGTGTATCTGCTCCAGATAGAGTGTTTGGAAAAGCGCCGGATATGGATGCATTCTTGTATTTTGGTAAAGCTGACACTATTTATTTAAAAAATCGTTTTCCTAAGTTTGTCCAGTTAGGCTATCCGCGCTTATTTTCCTCATGGAAAGAAAATATTTTAGGCAAAAGCCCAGAACTAGTTAAAAAAGAGATAGAAAAAAATAATTTATCACCCAATTCAGAACTAGTTACTATCTTCTTGCCTTCAACAGTTAAAAATGTTTTCAACATATCAGAGCTAAAGGATTGGATGATAAGCGTACTCAATATTCTAAGAAATGATTTTCCAGAAGCAATTATTATTTTGAAACCACACCCATTACAAGAAATGGCAGTCGTTGAACAAGTTTTAAAAGACCTAGATTATAAAAATTTTATATTAAGTTACATGCAAGCAGGCATCTTAGCTGCATCCTCTAAGTTTGTTATCTCACATCATTCCTCAACAATAGTTGATTCTATGGGGTTGTCGATTCCTTCTATCCATTATCAAGAGTTCACTCCTCATTGGTTAAGAAGGCATCCTGACGGATCCTTTTGTCTTAAGTTGAGCCCTCTTTGGGCTCGTAACGAGGATGAATTGAGGAAGTGCATAGCAACAGCATTATCTAAGAATTATCATGTTCCAAAAATTGAAAAAGCTCTAGGACATAATGAAGATGTCTCGATGTTTTTTGACTTGAATTCAGAAACTTGATTTTGGATAAAGGTATATACTTCGATAGTGGTTTCAGGAATCATTTAAGTTTTTTAATATGCTAAAAAAAAATAAAATAACTATTGTAGGGTCAGGTTATGTAGGCATGTCACTTGCAGTTCTTCTTGCTCAGCATAACGATGTAGTAGTGTTAGATATTGATGAAAATAGAGTTAACAAAATAAATAATAATCAATCAACTATAGATGATTCGATGATCCATTCATTTCTAATTGAAAAGGTTCTATCTTTATCAGCTACGAGTAATAAAAAAAAGGCTTATCAGGATGCTGATTTTGTAATTATTGCTACACCAACAGACTATCATGAAGATAATAATCAATTTGATACTCATACGGTGGAAAGTGTTGTCAGTGATATTATAACCATTCAACCAAGCACAACCATTATAATTAAATCTACTATCCCGATTGGATATACAGCTAGACTGAAAAAGTTGACTAATTTTAGTAATATTATGTTCTCTCCTGAATTTTTAAGAGAGGGTAATGCGCTTTATGATAATCTTTATCCGTCTCGAATTATTGTTGGGGAGCAATCTCAGCGCGCTAGACAATTTGCAGAGCTGCTCACAAAAGGTGCGATTAAAAAAGATATAGATGTATCATTCATGAATTCAACTGAAGCTGAAGCGGTCAAGCTTTTCTCAAATACTTATTTAGCGATGCGCGTATCTTATTTTAACGAAATAGATTCTTATGCTGAGTTTTATAACTTAGACTCAAAGAAACTAATCGAAGCTGTCGGCTCTGATCCTCGTATTGGAAATCATTATAATAATCCTTCATTCGGTTATGGCGGTTATTGTTTGCCTAAAGATACAAAGCAGTTAAGGGCTAATTATCAGGATGTCCCAAATGCCTTGATCAGCGCAGTTGTCGATGCTAACTCAATTCGTAAAGACTTTATAGCGGATTCAATTATTAGAAAAAAACCTGAAGTTGTTGGCATACACCGACTGATTATGAAAACTGAATCCGATAACTTTAGAGCATCCTCCATTCAAGGCATCATGAAGCGTTTAAAAGCTAAAGGTATTAAGGTAGTAGTCTATGAACCATTGCTAAAAGAGACTGATTTCTTGGGTTCAAAAATTATTTCAGACTTAAATGAGTTTAAGCAGCTTTCCAGTTTGATTGTTACCAATCGCATGGCCGACTGTCTTGAGGATGTAAGAGATAAGGTTTACACGAGGGATTTATTTAATAATGATTAAGGAAAACCTATGAAGATTTTAGTAACAGGTGCAGCTGGTTTTATTGGCTCAGCGTTATCAATTAAGCTGCTTGATAGGGGAGATGAAGTGGTCGGTACTGATAACCATAATGACTATTATGATCCCGCGCTCAAAGAGGCTCGTCTGGCACGTCACATTGATCACGCCAATTACACTCATATTCGCATGGATATTGAAGATGGCAAGGCTGTAGAAAAATTGTTTCTAGATCATAACTTTGATGGGGTAGTCAACTTAGCTGCACAGGCAGGGGTTCGCTACTCATTAGAAAATCCACTTGCTTATATTAATACTAATATAGTTGGATTTACTCACATATTGGAGGGTTGCCGCCATAGTAATGTTAAACATCTTGTTTATGCTTCAAGTAGTTCAGTTTATGGTGCTAATACTAGTATGCCATTTTCCATACATGACAACGTAGATCATCCATTAAGTCTATACGCAGCAAGTAAAAAGGCTAATGAACTTATGGCCCATACATACAGTCATTTATATGGTTTACCAACAACAGGGTTACGATTTTTTACGGTATATGGTCCGTGGGGTCGTCCCGATATGGCCCTATTTATGTTTACAAAGGCGATTTTAGAGGGCAAGAAAATTTCGGTTTATAACTACGGTAATCACAGGAGAGACTTCACTTATATTGATGATATTGTAGAAGGCGTTACTAGAGTGCTTGATCGTCCAGCTACACCAAATCTTGAATGGAGCGGGCATAGTCCAGACTCTGGAACTTCTACGTCACCATGGCGTGTATATAACATTGGTAATAATTCACCAGTTGAATTATTAGATTACATAGGAGCTGTCGAGGATGCGTTAGGTATTAAGGCCAACAAAGAGCTGTTACCACTTCAACCTGGAGATGTCCCAGATACCTATGCAAACGTAGATGATTTGGTTCGAGACTTAAATTACAAACCTTCTATGAATATGAAGCAAGGCGTTAAAAATTTTGTTGATTGGTATAAGGAATATAATAAATTATGAGTAAGATAGAAAATTCACGAATCGCAGTAATAGGGCTGGGCTATGTTGGCCTTCCTTTAGCTGTTGAGTTTGGTAAAAAGTTTGAAACTGTTGGTTTCGATATAAACAAATCTCGAATCAAAGAATTATTAGGTGGAAGTGACTCGACGATGGAGGTTAGTAAAGGTCAACTAAAGAATTCAAAAAGCCTAAGTTTTTCAGCCGATATTGGTGATATAGAAAATTGTAATATCTTTATTGTTACTGTGCCAACTCCTATTGATGAACATAAAAGTCCTGACTTGACTCCGCTCATTGGTGCCAGCACAGCTTTAGGGAGAGTGCTCAAAAAAGAAGATATTGTTATCTATGAGTCTACTGTTTACCCAGGAGCCACAGAAGAGGTATGCGTACCGATTCTAGAAAAAGAATCAGGCATGGTATTTAATCAAGATTTTTATTGTGGATATTCTCCTGAAAGAATAAATCCTGGTGATAAAGAGCATAGTGTGACGTCAATAAAGAAAGTCACCTCAGGCTCTACAGAAGAAATTGCTGATAAGGTAGATGAGCTTTATCAATCTATTATTACTGCAGGTACCCACAAAGCTGAGAGCATCAAAATTGCTGAAGCTGCCAAAGTCATAGAGAACACTCAAAGAGATATTAATATCGCATTAATTAATGAGCTTGCTATGATATTCGATAAATTAGATATCGATACAGAAGCAGTATTGAAAGCAGCAGGAACTAAATGGAATTTTTTACCTTTTAGGCCAGGGCTAGTTGGTGGGCATTGTATTGGAATTGATCCATACTACCTTACCCATAAAGCCATGGAGGTAGGTTACCATCCAGAAATCATTCTTGCTGGACGGCGTTTAAATGACAATATGGGTTCTTATGTTGTTGATCAGATATCTAAATTAATGATAAAGAAACGCATCCATATCGTTGGTGCCAATATTCTTATTATGGGGTTAACTTTTAAAGAAAATTGCCCTGATCTTCGTAATTCCAAAATAATTGATTTGATTAAGGAGTTTCGGGATTTTAACTGTAATATTGATGTGTATGATCCCTGGGCGAATAAATATGAGGCGCAGAATGAATATGGGGTTGAGCTTATAGAACAGCCTGTAGCTAAAAAATATGACGCTGTTGTTCTTGCTGTTAATCATAATCAATTTAGAGAATTGACGATAGATGATTTAAAGTCGTATGGTAAAGAGGAGCATGTAATTTATGATATTAAGTGTTTATTTTCGGCAGATCAGGTTGACGGAAGATTGTAATTGCTAAGTTAAATTATTTTATGCCCTTCATTTCAAATATTTCTTCTCATTTATGTTTAATAATTAAGTTTGTATCTCTAAAAAATAGTTTAAATTTTTATAATCGAAGTTGGTTTTTTTACGGAGTTGATCTAGCATAATGAAAATTCTTGTGACTGGAGGCGCGGGCTTCATAGGCTCTGCAGTTATTCGCGAAGCCATTAATCATACTGATCATAGTATTATGAATGTAGATAATCTTACTTATTCAGGAAACTTAGAGTCATTATGGTCGATCGATAAAAATGATAGATACTCATTTAAGAAAATAGATATCTGTAATAGAGATGCACTTAGATCTGCTATAACGAATTATCAACCTGACATTATTATGCATCTTGCAGCTGAATCCCATGTAGATAGATCAATTGAGGGGCCTGAAGAATTTATCCAGACTAATATAGTTGGAACGTTTTCTCTTCTACAAGAAGCTCTTTCATACTGGGGTAACTTACAGGGTGCTAAGCGAGCTTCTTTTCGATTTCATCATATTTCAACTGATGAAGTTTATGGTGATCTTGCTAGCTCAAATGATATGTTTACTGAAGATAGTCATTACGCTCCAAGCTCCCCTTATTCAGCTTCAAAAGCAGCATCAGATCATCTAGTTCGTGCTTGGAATAGAACATTTGGCTTACCAACAATAATTACGAATTGTTCAAATAACTATGGACCATTCCAGTTTCCTGAAAAATTAATACCTCTTACTATTTTGAATGCTCTGCAAGGCAAGCCTATCCCTATATTTGGGAAGGGGGATCAAGTGCGTGATTGGCTTTATGTTGAAGATCATGCCAGAGCACTAATTAAAGTAGCTTTAGAGGCCGAAATCGGAGAGACATATAATATTGGAGGTCATAACGAATGTAGCAACTTGGAACTTGTAAAGTCTATGTGTGCCATCTTAGACGATTTAGTTGATTGCCATCCAGTTGGACTTGATCGATTTGAGGAGCTTATTTCGTTTGTAGATGATAGGCCTGGCCATGACATTAGATATGCTATAGACGCAAGTAAAATTAAGTTGGATTTAGGTTGGACACCAAGGGAAAACTTTAAATCAGGCCTTCGTAAAACTATAATTTGGTATCTAGAAAATAAACCATGGGCACAGCGTTTGATTGAAAGAAATAATCTACAAAGGCAGAATTCCTCTAGGAGCATATAAATGAAAGGAATTATCCTCGCAGGTGGATCAGGAACACGGCTTTACCCCGTAACTAAAGCTGTCTCCAAGCAGCTTCTTCCTGTTTACGACAAACCTATGATTTATTATCCTCTCAGCACGCTGATGTTGGCTGGAATAAAAGATATCTTGATAATATCAACACCGGAAGATACTCCAAGATTTAAGCAATTACTCGGTGATGGAAAACAGTGGGGTATTGATTTAGAGTATGCCGTTCAAAATAAGCCTGAAGGTTTAGCACAAGCTTTTATTATCGGTGAAGAATTTATAAACGGCCAACCTTGCGTATTGATACTCGGCGACAATTTATTCTTTGGAAATGAATTGCAATCAATGCTTCTGAAAACTACTTCTCAAAATGAATCAGGAGCAACTGTATTTGCTTATCCTGTTAGTGATCCTCAGCGATATGGAGTTGTTGATTTTGATGGGGATCAGGTTATTGGCATTGAAGAAAAACCGGTTAATCCAAAATCTCAGTTTGCAGTGACAGGACTATATTTTTACGATGACAGAATAAGTGAGGTTGCAAAGACTATCAAACCATCAACGAGGGGAGAGCTCGAAATAACAAGCATCAATCAGTGGTATCTTGAGCATGGCAATCTAAATGTTAAATTGATGGGGCGAGGAATGGCTTGGCTTGATACAGGGACTTTTGAGTCTATATTAGAGGCCGGCCAATTCGTTCATACGATTGAAAAGAGACAAGGATTGAAAATTGCATGTTTAGAAGAAATAGCATGGCGTAATAAATGGATCGATGATTATAAACTTCAATCTCTATGCAAAGAGATGCAGAATACTGAACTTGGAAACTACTTAATGCACATTCTTAATAGTTAAAGCATATGATTAATGTTCCATTTTCATATCCACCTAAATGCAATGATGACCTCAAGAGTATTGCATCAGCAATAAACCAAGGACAGGTTGTAGGTAATGGACCATTCACTCAAAAAGCTGAGATTCTGTTAAAAGAACAACTGCATAACAAGGGAGAGATTCTTCTTACAACTTCATGTACTCACGCTTTAGAAATGGCTGCCATATTGTTGGATATTAGTCCTGGTGATGAGATTATAGTTCCGTCATATACTTTTGTTTCATCTGCTTTAGCATTCTATATGCGCGGAGCAAAGATAGTATTTGCAGATATTAGAGCTGATACTTTAAATATTGATGTATCAAAATTAGAGGATTTAGTGACAGAACGAACTCGTGCTATTGTCGCTGTGCATTATGGTGGTATTGCATGTGAAATGGATGAGCTGATAACGCTATCCTTAAAATATGGAATACATATTATCGAAGATAATGCCCATGGTTTATATGGAAAGTATCGAGGTAAGTATTTAGGTTCAATTGGAAGTATGGGAACTCAAAGCTTTCATGGGACTAAAAATATTAGTTGTGGAGAGGGCGGAGCACTGATTCTTAATAATCCAGATTTTTTTGAAAGAGCACATGTTATTAGAGAAAAAGGAACCAATCGATCTAAATTTTTAGATGGGAAAGTTGATAAATATACTTGGGTAGATGAGGGCTCAAGTTATGTGATGTCTGATATTTTAGCTGCACTTTTATTTAGCCAATTGAATTTTTCTGACTCCATTCAATCTAGACGTAAGCAGATATGGGAAACTTATAATAATCAGTTAAAAAAATGGGCTAGAAATCTAAGTATTTTATTGCCACACATACCAAGCTATTGCAATCAAGCCTATCATTTATTCTATTTAGTGTTTCCAAATGGAGGTACTAGAAATACTTTTATTAACTTTATGGCGAGCAAAAATATAACCGTTACTAGTCATTATCAACCATTACACTCTTCTGATTTTATGCAAAAAATTCCAGATAATCAGCACGATTCTTGTCCAGTAACTACTCGAGTAAGTAACTGCATCGCAAGACTACCACTTTTTTTTAATATGTCTGATGAGCAGTTACAATATGTAATTGAAAACATACATGATTTTGAATTTTAGTGAAAAGTTATTTTTAAATCTAAATAAATTAGTGGAGACATAAGTGAATATACCTAATTTAAATGACCAAGTAATAATGATTACTGGCATCTCAGGACAGATTGGTCAGATGCTTGTAAGCAATGCTCTTAAAGGAGGAGCAAAAGTCTTGGGGCTTGATATATCTATGGATACAATGGAAAAAGTTGCTGAGGACTTGAAATGGGATTTAAATAGTATTCAAATGAACAAAGTTGATATAAAAAAGATTTCTGAGGTAAAGATTGCTTTCGAAAGTGCAGTGGATAGATTCGGTTATATATCATCTCTCATAAATAATGCTGGTATTAGCGTTTTTTCTCCATGGACTGATAGAAGTGAGGAGGAAATAGATTTAGTTACCAATGTTAATTTAAAAGGCACTTTTAATTGTATGAAAATTTTTATGCAACATTGTATTGAAACAAAACATCAAGGCTCAATTGTAAATGTAGCCTCCCACTATGGATTAATCAGCCCGGATCCTAAAATTTATACAGATTGTGCTCGCAGGAGTCCTGAGATTTATGGTGCAACGAAAGCTGGCGTTATTCAGATGACAAAATATTTTTCGGTAAATGCTATTGCAGATGGTGCTGATATCAGAGTGAACGCAGTCGCACCTGGTGGAGTTAGAAATCCTTGGGATCCTCAGGGAGAGGATTTTCAACGTCTTTACAGTGAGCGTTGTCCAATGGGGAGACTTGCTGAAATAGAGGAAATTGTTGGCCCAATATTCTTTCTTCTATCAAAAGAAGCCTCTTATATTAATGGTCATACCTTAGTTATTGATGGCGGAATGACCGCTTGGTGAGCTTATCGTGTCAACATCTATCTTAAATAATGTAGAATGATTCCCTTTTTATAGATAATATACAAACAGATTTAATGAAGCCTAAAGTTTTAAAAATTATACCCAAGTCAAAAAATTTAATACCTGTGTCCATAGGTGGCGATAATCCTATTTTTACGATTGCTGAAATAGGACTTAATCATAATGGTGATATTGAGTTAGGTAAGAAACTTATTGATGCCGCTCATGATGCAGGGTGTTCCTCGGTGAAATTCCAGAATTTTGAGACAGAAGAAATTTATATTGAAGGTGGGAAAGCAGGAAAGTATGAGTTATTGGGAGAGAATATTGAGATATACGAACTCCATAAAAAGCTAGAAATAGAATTCGAATTTTTATCTGAGCTTAAAAAGTATGCTGAGAACAAAGGGCTTTACTTTTTTTCAGCACCTATGGGCAAAAATGCATTAAAAATGTTGATAGATTTAGATTGTGATTTAGTAAAAATTGCATCATATGAAATCAGCAATCTGCCTTGGATAAGAAAGGTAGCTGAAACACAAAAACCAATAATTATGTCTTGTGGAGGAGCAAGTCTTGAGGAAGTCGATCGCGCCCTTAACGAGATATATAAGTATCATAGTAATGTAGCCTTAATGCATTGCATTATTAAGTACCCAGCTAAATTTAATGAAGCTAATTTACAAATTATAAATACATTAAAAACTGCATTTGAAATTCCAGTAGGGTTTTCGAATAACGGATTTAAACATAAATCTGGTGAAATTGATTATAAGAACGTACCTCATGCCGCTGCCGCTTTGGGAATGGAGGTGTATGAAATACATATAACTCTAGATCGAGAAATGGATGGGGTAGACCAAGGATTTTCAACTGAACCAAATGAGCTTAAGGAAATGATATCCCTTATAAATGCTACGCGATTAAACTATTTAGATTCACAAAATATCAAAGTAGATGATATATATGTAGGATCTGGTATCAAGAAAACATTAAAGTGCGAAGAGTATGTTCGCCAATTCGCATATAAATCTATTTTTTCTACCAAACTAATTAAAAAGGGCGAAAAATTAAATATTAAAAATATAAAATGTTTGAGGCCAGGAGAATACAAGCGGGGATTAGAGCCATTATACTTTGATATTATTAATGAAGTTTTTTTTGCAAAATACGATATTGAGGCATTTGAACCAATAATATGGGAGAACATTGGTAAATAATCTCTACGTAATAAGTACTCAATCTTTATAGTCAGCTGTCTCAATTAGAGATATTACAAAATATTTGGAAGAGAACAGTTTCAATTTATATTTTTAAAGAGAAATGAAAAATAATAAAAAACTAGTTTTTCGAAGTGACGGTGCTTCATTGCCTGAAATTGGAACAGGTCATATCATGAGGAATATTGCAATAGCAGACTCATTTATCTCAAGAAAAATTTGTAAGCACTCTGAGATAAGTTTTATTTCTAAATCAAAAGGACCTTTCTCTATTGGCTCTGATCTGGTTAAGAAGTCTGGTTATAAATTGGAAACCGTAGATGATAAATTATTGAATTGGAATTCTTCTGAAGAAGCAAGAGTGATAATAGAAATTAATCCAAATTTGCTAGTTATTGATAGACTTTCAACCAAGTCGGAATGGATGATAGAACTAAAAAGATATATAAAAAATGTGGTTTCAATGGACGATGTAGGTAATGGAGCTTTTTATGCTGATGCGGTCATTAATGCTATTTTGCACGATATTCCATCTGGAAAAGCAAGATATATTGGATATGAATATATGTTTTTAAAAGCTTCAAAGGCCCCATTTAAGACCAAAGTTCCTGTAAATGCACATAGAATTGTTGCTTCATTTGGAGGATATGACAGTCGTAATTTGATGGGATTTTTTCTTGATACTCTTGAAAAGTATGACGCATTGGTAGATAAAAATACCATAATCGAACTTTTAGTTGGCTCGGAAAACATTAAAAAAATAAATTCGTGGAAAAATCAAGCAAAGAAAATATCTCTTAAATATAATAATGATATTCGCTTAGAGGTAAGGCCATCTAATTTTTTCCAGATATTAGCTAATGCTGACTTAGCCATCTTATCTGGAGGCCTTACTATTTTTGATGCGGTATCTTTTGGCATACCAGCAATTGGACTTCCACAATACAATCACCAACTCCAAACTATTAAAAATCTAACAAAAAAAATGGCAATCAAGTCAGGAAGCAATGAAATGATTCTTGATGAGAGTTATTTCTTAAGAGCATTCAATGAAACAATATCTTCAAACAAGATTCGAGGTTCACTTAAAAAACGTGGAAGAAATTTAATTGATAGAAAAGGTAGTAAGCGTGTAATAGATATATTATCTTCTTATAGTCATTAATTATATGGAGAGGCTAGTTGAAAATTGTTGAATTATTAGAATGGGATAGTAATTATTTTGGATTTCCTGTTGCACAAATCCAATCAAGAACTCTTAGTCAAAACCATCTTGACGAAGTTCTTCATTTTTGTAAAAAATATGATGTTCGTTTATTGCAATTCAAATGTGATGCTCATCATAGAGAAAGCATAATACTTGCTGAGCAAGGAAAGTTTCACTTTGTAGATGTCAGGCTGACATTGAGTCAAAAATTATTTAAGTCAAATGAATTTACAATTAATATGCCTCCAGATTTAATATTTAGGAAGGGAGAGATTTCAGATATTCCTGCATTAAAATCTATTGTTACAGATCTGTATACACAGAGTCGCTATTACTTTGATACAAATTTTCCTCGAAATGATGTACATGGTTTTTATCAAAACTGGATTGAGAAATCTGTTCACGGCAATTTTGATGATCTTGTATACGTCTTATGTCAGAATGATATTCCTATAGGATGTTGCTCTGTGTTGTATAAAACCAATGAAATTGCCTCAATTGGGCTTTTTGGAATAGATCCTAGTTTTGGTGGAAAAGGTTTTGGTAAAATCTTAATAGATAAAGTGCTACTTTCTTTATCGAATGAAGGAATTAAAACAGTTAGTGTTGCGACTCAAGGAAGAAATTATATAGCTCAGAAACTATATCAAAGTGCAGGTTTTTGTAACGAAAAAATGGAAATTTATTACCATAAGTGGTTTTTAGGAAGTGATAAGGATTAGCTATGCATAATCTAGCTATTATTCCTGTTCGAATGGGTTCAAAAAGGCTTAAAGATAAAAATATATTGGATTTTTTTGGTAAGCCCATGTTTATGCATACTGTTGACGCTGCATTAAAATCTGGATTGTTTGATGAGATTCACGTATCCACTGAATCACAAAGGGTTTTAGAAATCTGCCAAGAGTACAATATACCTGTCAGATTCCTAAGAAATAAAACTCTTTCATCAGATACAGCATCACTTGAATCTGTTTGTAGTTATGTTTTAGATGTTTACAAGAATAAGTACAACATTAGTTTTGAAAATTTTTGTTTGTTATGGGCAACTTCTCCACTTCGTTCATCAGAGGATGTAGTAAAATCATATGACTTGCTTTCAGAAGAGACAGATGGTGTTGTTTCAGTCACAAATTATGATTTACCAGTTTTTTGTGCGCAAGAAGAAAATTCTGATGGGTTCTTGACTCCAAATTTTCCTGATAAGTTTTGGTTACCCAGTCAAAAGATGCCTAATGTATGTTGTGACAATGGATCTTTATGTTGGGTTAAGGTAAAAGCGTTTAATAAAGAAGGAGTTTGGATGCCTAAAAAAACTAAACCCTATTATATGAAAAAATCTCAATCTGTGGATATTGATACTCAGGAAGACATGGATATGGCTAAGTATTATTACTCAAATATTTTAAATCTGGAATAATAGTCAATATGAAAAATTTATATGATCAAAAAGCGAAGCCATTAACTTTAAAAAAATCTGATGCTTTATGGAAGAAAGCTAGTAATTTAATTCCTGGAGGTTGTCAAACATTCTCAAAGATGCCATATCAACATGTAGCTGGCGTTTCTCCAAAATTATTATCTAGAGGATATGGATGCAGATCTTGGGATGTTGATAATAATGAATATATAGACTATATGATGTCACTCGGTCCAAATATTTTAGGTTATGCCGATAAGGAGATAAATAATGCTGCCTTTGAGGGAGCAAAACTAGGAGTTCTTTCCTCATTAGGCCATCCCCTAGAGACTGTTCTTGCAGAAAAGCTAGCATCTGTAATTCCATGTGCGGAGATGGTTCGTTTTGGAAAAAATGGCTCAGATGTTACATCTGCATCAATTAGGGCTGCTAGATCATTTACTGGTCGAGAAAAAATACTAGTATGTGGATACCACGGCTGGCATGACTGGTACATAGGCTCAACTAGTAGAAATTTGGGAGTTCCAAAAGAGGTTCAAAATCTTACATTAGAATTTAAATACAACGATATTGATTCGCTTAAAAATGCTTTTAAAAGCAATCCAGGTGAGATAGCTGCTGTAATGATGGAACCTGTTAATTTTATTGAACCCTCCGAAGGTTTTCTTGAAGAAGTAAGGACAATTACTCATGAAAATAATGCTTTATTAATTTTTGATGAAGTTATAACTGGATTTAGAGCGAATATTGGTGGTGCTCAAGCTCTATTCAATGTAAATCCTGATTTAGCATGTTTTGGAAAAGCAATGGCGAATGGTTATCCTATGAGTGCACTTGTTGGAAGAGCAGATGTAATGTCAATATTTGAAGAAGCCTTTTTTTCAGGTACTTTCGGCGGTGATTTGGTATCTATCTCAGCCTCTATCGCTACTATAGATGCAATAGAGGAACGAGAGACATTGAAATATATAAATTCAATGGGATTGCGCCTAAAAGATGGTTATAACGAAATAAGTAAGTCATTAGGAATGACTAACATTACAAAAATGATTGGCTATGGTTGGTGGCCTGAATATTTGTTTTATGATGAACAAGGAAATGTGTCTTTAGAGATTCAGTCATTATTTCAGCAAGAAATAGTTAGAAGGGGTGTTCTGACGCGTGCAGGTATTTTTGTATGTGGATCACACCAAATAACCGATATTGATAAAACACTAGAAGTTTTTCAGGAAGCACTATCGATCGTCGGAGCAGCGGTTAAAGCTGGCAAGGTATTAGAGTGGCTCGATGGAGACATTCTTGTACCAGTCATTAGAACTAAATAATTTTAAAGAAAATATGAAAGATAAAAATACATCTGTTTTCGTATCCAAACGAAACCCAACATTTTTCATTGCAGAGATTGGCGGTAACCATGAGGGTGATTTTAAATATGCAAAAAAACTAACAGATTTAGCTATTAAGTCTGGAGCAGATGCAGTTAAGTTTCAATTTTATACTGGGGATTCACTTGTCAGTAAAAAAGAGAGTGCCGACCGCAATGCTCATTTTAAGAAATTTGAATTATCGCACCAAAAGAACCTAGAGTTAATTAAAATGGTTGAGGAAGGTGGAGCTATACCAATGGCATCGGTATGGAGTGAAGAGATGCTGAGTTGGGCGAATCCTCGATTGCCATTTCACAAGGTCGGATCTGGAGATCTTACCTGTTATCCAATGCTTGCTTTACTGGCTAAGACAAATAAACCTATTATTTTATCAACTGGCCTTTCTTCAATGAAAGAAGTTGCTAATAGTGTTTCTTATATTGAAAAATGCAACTCAACATACATATCTGAAGGAAAGTTAGCTTTACTTCAATGCACTTCTTCTTACCCTACACCAGATGAAGACGCAAACATTGGTGCTATGTTATCTTTAAAGTCGGAGTTCGGATTACCTGTTGGATACTCAGATCACACCCTAGGCTCTAATGCTATAGAGGTTGCGGTATCAGCTGGCGCTGAAATAATTGAGAAACATTTTACTGATTCCAGGGAAGGAAAAATATTTAGAGATCATCTTATAGCTTTAACAAAAGATGAGATCCAAGAAACTTTAGATAGAATGCAACATACGAAGTTATTACTAGGAAAGGGTAAAAAAGTACTAACAAAATCTGAAGAGGAAGCCGAACATCATATTTCATTTCGCAGAAGCATTTACGCTAGCAGAAGTATAAAAATTGGTGAAGTGCTAACTGAAGACAATTTAACGGTGTTACGACCCTTTCATGGAATTTGCGCTAGTCGCTTTGATGACATCTTAGGATGTATAGCTACCCGAGATATTGATACTTACGAAGTATTAAATGAGAATGACCTTGTCAAAAAATAATACTGCAATTCATAGAATGCAAAGTGGTGTAAGGCTTTATGCACCCTTTACTTTAAAACATGCTATACGTCGGTGGTGGATATTACGTAATATTGGTTTTAAGGGTGTGGATATATATGTTGATGCTAACATTCAACTGCTTCGACATCCCGAGAGAGTTTTTCTTGGCGATAAAGTTATGCTCAAGGAAGGAGTTAAAATTTGCCCTACACATCCTGATGCAACAATCATAATTGGGGATTGGACTACTGTTGGCTACAACGTTTGTATATTTTCTAAATCAAAAATTTCAATTGGAAAAAACTGCTTAATTGCACCATTTTGTTACTTTGTAGATAGTGATCACGGGAGTGACTTAGGAGTCTTAATCAGAGAGCAATCAATGACCACTGCCCCTATATTTGTTGGCGATGATGTGTGGCTTGGTGCTGGGGTAACTGTCACAAAGGGCGTCACTATTGGGAGCGGTGCCATTGTTGCGGCAGGCTCAGTTGTGACCAAAGATATTCCTCCAAATACTGTTTATGCTGGCAGCCCTGCAAAATTTATTAGAAATCGAGAATAATAGTGAAGATAGGTGCAATTATTTTAAGCCGGATGGATTCAACTCGACTTCCTGGAAAAGCTTTGCTTGATGTTGGTGGAAGGCCTCTTCTTTCATATGCCTTGTCATTTTGTCAAAAAATTGATGACCTGAAGTCTCTTGCTATAGCTACTTCAACTCGAGCAGTTGATGATCCATTATCAGATTTTGCTAAATTCCATGGCATTCCATGTATTAGAGGTTCGTTAGATAATGTAGCAGAAAGATTTTTGTCTGCCATGGAAGTCCTCAATCTAGATGCAGCGGTTAGAATTAATGGCGACAGTCCTCTAAATAATAAAACTCTTATTAATGATGGTATCGGTATTTTTAGAAGTGGTAACTTTGATTTAGTATCGAATGTGCCTGCACGAACCTACCCTTATGGCATGAGTGTAGAGGTGGTAGGAAGAAAAGCAATGGAACATGCATGCTCTTTAATGAGTGATGCGCAGCACCAGGAGCATGTTACAAAATATTTCTATGATAATGAGGATAAGTTTAATATTAAGCTCATAACATCAGGTATAGCTGAGTTTTCTGATGTTCAGCTAGCAATTGATACACAAGAAGACTTTGATAGATTTAAGTGGATAATTAGCAGAGTCGAAGGTAATCCCGCAGATTCAGATATAGCATCTTTAGTCAAATTAGCAAAAACATATTCATCAAATACATTCAAAAAGCATGAGTGAAGTACAAATCACGACGAGCCTTAATAAAGGCAATATCAATCCATTGATTACGGTATATGTTACCAATTTTAATTATGCTAATTATATTGAGCAGTCCATTGAGAGCGTTCTGGCACAAACCTATAAAAATTTTGAACTTATCATTATTGATGATGGATCAACTGATAATTCAAAAGAAATTATAAATCGCTATATTGAGGAGACAAATATTAGAGTCATATTCCAGGAAAATAAAGGCTTGATTGCATCCAATAACATCGCTGTGCGAGCAGCTCAAGGAAAGTATGTTATGCGACTAGATGCTGATGATTATCTAGATAAAAATGCTCTACTAGTTTTGGTTAATGCAATTGAAAAATCTGATGATATAGCACTTATATTTCCAGACTACTATTATGTTAATGCTGATGGGCAAGTTACCGGTCAGGAGCGGAGACATGATTTTAAATCTCAGGTTACGCTTTTAGATCAACCTGCTCACGGTGCATGTACACTTATTAGAAGAGATTGTTTGTTAGAGGTTGGAGGATATAGTTCAGAGTTTACTTGCCAAGACGGTTGGGATCTTTGGTTAAAGTTAACTGAGAACTATTCCGTTGAAAATGTTAATTTACCCTTATTTTATTATAGAAAGCATGACACTAACCTGACTAATGACACTGATAGACTTCTTGAGACAAGAGCTGAAATATATAAAAGTCATGCAAAAAGAACAAATAGACCCAATCTAAAAGTTATTGCAATTCTTCCTACAAGAGGGCCGACAATAGAACCCGATAGCCAGATTCTTAATAAGCTTGGAGATAAGAATTTAATAGATTGGACTATAGATTCAGCACTTAATTCAACCATGATTTCTGAATTAATTGTGACCACTCCTGATCAGGCCGTTATTAGTTACTTAAATAGCCGATATAATAATAAATTAACAATTGTAAATAGAGATACAAATACTGCATTAGAAAACACATCATATGTCCCTGCTGTAAAAGAGGCTATTAAAAAAAGAAAGACTTCATCTTATGATGCGGTCTTAGTTCTTACAGCTGAATCACCATTTCGAAAAACCTCTTACATTGATAAAGCTATAAATGTAATGAGGGTTCATGATGTCGATAAGGTATTAGGAGTTCTTCCAGATGACTCTAAACTATATCGTCATAAAGGATCTGGTATGGAAAAATTAGGGAATGATACTAATGCTTTGAGATTTGAGCAAGATTACCTCTATAGACAGTCTGGAGGAATTATATTGTCAAAAAGACACTGTTTTTTAGATAATCACGATTCTAAGACTGAAAAAAAAGGTCATATCGTTATCAGTAAAAAGGCAGGCATCTCTGTTAAAGATGTATTTGAAAGAAAAGTAGCGGAATTAGCTTTAGAGGAGAGTTTATGAAAAAAGTATGTTGTTATCTGTGCGGCTCAAATAATAAAGATATTTTATTTAAGCAAGAGGGCCATGATCCATATTTGGCTAAAATTCATAAGTCTGCACTAGATTTTGATTTAAATTGGATGATTTGTAACGAATGTGGTTTTGTATATAGATCACCAGCATTAACCGAGGTTGAATTAGATCTTTTGTATAGAAGTTATGACCAGGATGTATTTTCAAACACAACCCCTGATGATTATTTTAACAAAATAATATCTTTACCAAATGAAGAGTCAGAAAATTGGCAGAAAATTGCATGGTTAAAAGAAGTAATTAGTAATATTGGAAGAAAGGATGTTTTTGATGCCCTTGATATTGGTTGCGGTGGAGGCACCTTGCTTCATACAGCCAGGAAAGAACTTTCTTTAAAAAATGTTAGTGGAGTAGAACTAAACGAAGTTTACGCTGATCTAGCTAGACGAAGGTTAAATACAGATATTCTAAATCAAGATTATGTTAGCGGTTTATTTAACAAAAAATTTGATTTACTAATTAATACTAAAGTGCTTGAGCACGTCTCTGATCCAATTCCATTTTTACAGCAAATGCATGGTGATTTAAAGCAAGGAGGACTGCTTTTTATTGAAGTTCCAGACGTCTCAGATATGTTTAGATTATCGCCATCTAATGAGAGGTTCTGGATACCACATGTACAATTTTTCAGTGCCAATACCTTAAATGCTTTGCTAAGAAAAGTTGGATTCAGTATATTGACTCATAGAGTAATAGTAACTCACCGTAAAAGAAGTTATTTACAATTCGTTGCTGAAAAAAATGAAATGACATCTGATGAGAATATAGATAAACCCTATGATGAAATAGATAAGTTCAAGAAATTGATTGCTTTAAACTTAGAAAATCACATTAACTCATAGCTCAATTAATGTCTGTAGTTAAAACAAAGCATACTTTTGATATATCAAAAGCTGAGTTTAATAAAGATGGAGTTATAGATTTCTATTGGCCTCTAGACAATAAAAAAACTTTAGATTTAATAAATTTCATGTCTGCTAATTTAATCCCATATATAACCAATAATGAAAGAAAATTCTCTGAATTAACTTCAGTTAGACTGCTATATAAGTGGTTCATTTGCGAAGTCTTGAGACTATTTGAGGCAACAGTCATTGCAGAGGAATGCAGAAAAGATAATGTTTCTCCGTTAATTCCCGATCATTATAAAAAACTTGATGCTCTTTATAACTCCAATTCCCTAGAATGCATATTTTTCTTAAAACATAGTTTAGGACCCTCACAAGGCAGAAAAATACCAAAATTTTTTAAGCGATTAGGCAAAGAGTTTATATGGAATGGTCTCAAATTTGGGTTATTTAAGAAATACGGTTCAAATAAAAATGATATTTTAAGTATTAAGCCATCAAATCTTGCCATAAACCATGCAAGGGCTGCAAAAAAATTATTACGCTACACAGATTTTGATGAATGGTTTGGCGCTATTCCAAAAGAATATCTTCAAAATGAGTGCAAGAATTCTATTGCATTTGAAGGAGTTATAAGATTAGTTAAAAATGCTTTTAGTGAGTCTGGTTATAAACCCTCTTCTGAGTCCATTAACTACTTATTTACTTTTTTAAAGCAAGCAAATAATTTTGTGAATTACCATCTTCAAAAAGATAATGATTTGTTTAATAAAATAGATACTGAGGTTTGGTTTGGATGTGGTGGACCAACAGTATGGCATGTAATTATGATTGAAAAACTTCGTCAAAAAAATATTAAAGTGGTTACTCATGACCATGGTTCAGGTAATTCACATCATGAACAAACACCAGCGCATTGGGTTGAATTTATGCATACAAACTATTTTGTAACATTTAATGAAGTAAATGAAAGAGTCAAAAATAGTGAATTCAGACAGGAGCTCATATTTGGTCTAGCGCCTCCATTAATAAAGTCCCTGGATAGTGTGTTAGGAAATACTACCAAGCCAAAAATTACTAAGAATATAAAGATAAAGAAGAAAATAAAAAAAATTATGTATATTGGAACTGCTTTTCATGGAGAAGGAGCAAGATTAAGACCCATTTTTCATGATATGACTTATTTTGATTGGCAAATAAAATTACTATCACATCTTAAAGATTTAGGTTTAGAAGTCATTTATAAACCACACCCTGAAGGAGCTACAAGTGTACCTGATGGTTTTGCTGAGTCATTTGGGTTCAAATCAAATACAAAAAGATTTGAGGACATCGATGAAAATGTTGATGCTTACATAATAGATTTCTTTTTTTCATCGACCACTCCAGCAGTTTTAAAAAAAGAAAAGCCAGTATTTTTTATTAATCTTGGATTTCCAGAGTTGATGCCAGATGCATTAGATTTAATCAAGAAAAGCTGTTACTACATAAAAGCTCATTATTCTGATGATTCAAGGCTTAGTATTGATTTTAATCAATTCAATCAATTAATTAATAACGAAGAACATGTATTTGATACTAGTTTCTCGGATATTTATTTTAGTAATATTTAAATTTATTCGCTTTTACCAATTTGGGACAATCTATGACTTCAAACAAATCAAAACGTCACTTTTATCCAGTATATTATTTTTTAAAAGCATATCCTCTTAGAAGTGTTTTCGTTGTGTCTGCTTTGCTTTCATCAGGCTTAGCTGAGGCTGTAAGCTTTGCCGCCATGATACCTCTTCTTGGAATGGCATTGCTACAAAATAATGAAGATAAAGAGATTGGTTTTCTTGAATCAGGAATTACTAAAGCTTTTGAGATGGTTGGGCTAGATGTAACCATTGGATCCATTTTATTGCTAGTTGTTTTTTTGATGGGTCTAAAGTCCTACTTATCTTTTTTTGCAATGAAAGAGGTTGGGTATATTTGTGCTGATGTTGAGGCTGATTTACGAAAGAGTATGGTTAATTCTTTATTATTCGCGAACTGGCGATATTATCTTAATAATCAAACCGGGGATTTTTCTACAGCGATAAGCACTCAAGTTCAGTCGGCAGCAAATGTTTTCAGAGCAACAGGGCTTGTTTTGGCTGGGTTAATTCAAGTTGGCCTTTTCACAGGAATGTCCTTAACAATATCTGTTCCAATCTCTCTGGGAGGTATTTTATTAGGTTTATCGGTTATGTTTGTTTTAAAAAACTTTATAACTCTTGCTCGGGTTTCTGCTAAAACATTAACGAAATATGAAGGAAAACTTTTATCCACATTAATAGATGGACTTAGAGGCATAAAGTCCAATAAAGCAATGGGACTTCAAGTTCGACTTCAAAACTATTTAGATAAGGATATCGATCAACTTGCTGAAATGAGAAAGAAGATAATTTTAAGTTCTGCTGTAATTAAAAATTTTCAAGAACCTGTTCAAATTCTTGGTATTGCAATCGCTCTTTACATTTTGACTTCATATTGGGATGGTGGAGTCGAAGAACTTCTCGTTCTAATTTTGTTGTTTTACAGAAGCGGGCAACGTCTAGGATTACTTCAACAATATTATCAGCAAATTGTGACTTCATTTCCTCCATTTTGGTTTGTTACAAATATTATTAGTAGTGCTCAAAAAGAGAGAGAAGACCTTAAGTCTGGGGATGAAGCTACTCTAACTGATTCAATAAATTTCAAAGAAGTTAGTTTTGCTTATGACTCTAAAAGTGTACTTAATTTGATTAATCTTAAAATTAAAGCAGGAGATTTTATTACTATTATTGGATCTTCTGGTGGGGGAAAAACAACCCTCGTAGATATGTTATTAAGATTTAATCAACCCGATACAGGAACAATAGAGATTGATGGAAAGAATATAAACAATTTAAATAAATCATCTGTAAGAAAGATGATAGGTTATGTCCCTCAGGAATCTATTTTATTTCACGATTCTATTAGAAATAATATTAGTTTTGGTGATAAGGATATTACAGACACAAAAATAAAAGAAGTATTACAGCGTGCAGGAGCAATAGATTTTGTTGAGCAGCTTCCAGATAGTTTAGATTTTAATGTTGGTGAGCATGGAGGTCGTTTATCAGGCGGGCAAAAACAACGACTTGGTTTGGCTCGAGCACTTCTTCATGAACCAAAACTCTTATTGCTAGATGAGCCGACTTCAGCATTAGATAAATCTAGTGAAAATGAAATTCTTAAGACACTTAATAAACTCAGAGGAACAGTAACAATAATAGCGATCTCTCATCAAGAAACATTTGTTAATGCTTCTGATAAAAAATATTCACTTGAGAATGGAGTACTCAGCAGTGAAGAATTTAATGAAAGTTAAAGTAGAGCTATTAGGATTATGTGGAGCGGGCAAAACCACATTTCTAAAAGGATTAACATCACAGTTAGATTCTGATATTGATCTAGGTTTAGCTTATCCTGTGATTCCGTCATTGTTTCAAAGAACTATTAGTTTGATGAGAATCCTATTGACTGGGTTTTTTATAAAACCAGTTTCTTTTTCTTCTTTTCTTATAAAAAGAAATAATTGGTGGCTAATAAAAAAAATTGCATATAGATCTGCAGGTATTAGACTTAGAGCAGATAGTAACTTTATTTTAGTTGATAGTGGTATTCTTCAGCCATTTCTCTCTTTTGAAATAGAGGAGAATACGATTGATGCAAATGTTCCAATTCATAATTTACTAAGAGGATGTAAGCTACCAGATTTATTAATAGTGTTTAATATATCCCCGAGATTAGCTATGAAGAGATATGAGCAGAGAGGATTACAAGGTGACGGGAAGTTAATTAGAAATAACAGTGATAACTATTTTAATAAAGCTGAAGAGCTTCGCAAGAATTTAATTAGGTATTGTAAAGATAAAAATGTTCATATCATTGAAGTAGATTCAAGTAAAAATTTTTCTGAAGACTATCTAGATAGTAAGCTAACCGAGATTTATAAATTTCTTAAAAAGGAGTAAAAATGAACAATTTATTTAGAGGCATAGGAAATGCCATCATGTATCGAGCGATAAAATTTTTGGTCAGATTGCAATTATTTATGCAGATGAAAGTAGGACTTTTAAATACATATGCTCCTAATGCATTTATATCAAGAGATGATGTTTTAGATGATGAGCGTGCTAGTTATGGAAGACTTGATGCAATAAATAATTTTCTTTCAGAAAATGATACTCCCTCAGTAATTGATGTTGGATGTAATTTAGGATTCTTTACATTCAATATGGCAAAACGTGGAGGATTTTGTATAGGCATTGACTATGGTCGCAACGAGATACTAGCAGCCAAAGCACTAGCTCATAAACATTCTATTGATAATATTGTTTTTACACAAATGGAGATCACACCTGATAATGCTTCGACACTTCCTAAAGCTGATATGGTTATATGCCTCTCTATTTTTCATCATTGGATAAGAAAGCTTGGCGAGGATGAGAGTTTGAAGATAATGCAAGGACTTGCTGATTCATCTAATAAGTACTTTATTTTTGATACTGGTCAGCCAAATGAAAAAGGCGTAGATTGGAATAAAAATTTAGAATTTATGAATCCAAATATTAAAGATTGGGCTGATAGGTATTTTAAAGCCCTCGGATTTAGCAGAGTAGTCAATTTAGGAGAGCATAGAACTTCTTTATCAGAGATACCGAGAACTTTATTCATTGCAGTTAAAGATTAAACATATTTATGAAAAGCTTTGATGTTCAAATAACATCTCGTTATGGTTGGATATGTTCTAAGCATGACTGGGGCTCGGTATGGATAAAAGGTTATGTTTTTGGATACAAGGATTTGCAAGACTTTGCAAATATACTTTTTAAAAAAATTGAATCAGCTGATCAAGATCACATAAGTAATTTTCTTTCCAATGCCGATGGTCATTTTGCCATTGTGATTAAAACCTCTAAGACTTTTTTTGCAGCAGTTGATAGGATTCGCAGCATTCCATTATTTTATGTTGAAAAATCCAATGATATTATCGTTACCGATCAGCCAACAAAATTAAATTGTGAATTAACAAAATCAGACACAGCTTCTGGACTACAAGACAGATTGATGCTTCAAATGTCTGGTTATTGCTCAGGGAGCTCTACCTTGTTAGATGGTGTGAAACAATTACAGTCTGGAGAGTATCTCAATGTTTATGATGCTAATAAATTAAAAGTACATTCATTTTATAATTACATCCCAATAAATCCATATTATGAAACTTCAAAAAGTGAGCTTAAAAAAAATCTTGAGGTAGTTTCTAAAAATATTCTTCAAAAAATAATTGATCATGCTGATGGAAGAACTATTGTAGTACCTCTTAGTGGAGGCTATGACTCAAGGTTAGTAGCATCAGGGTTTGCGCATCTTGGATATAAGAATGTTAAATGTTTTTCGTATGGACAAAAAAATAATTTTGAGTCATTGATTAGTAAAAAAGTAGCAAAAAAACTTGGTTATGATTGGAAATTTATCGAACTTACACATGAAATTGTGAAAAAAGATTATTATTCAGATTTACATAAATCATATTATTCTTTTTGTGATACTTTTGCATCTGTTCCTGTTGAGCATGAGTTCTCTGCTGTTCGTCTTCTAAAAAAATCTGAATGGATACCTGAGGATGCGATATTTGTAAATGGAATGAGTGGAGACTATTTAACAGGATTACATATTCCTAAAACACTCATTAATAATCGAGAAGACTTAGATGATGAGGAAAGAAAAGAACAAATCTTAGAAGCTTTACTTGATAAACATTATTCTCTTTGGAGCTGCTTAGAAACGTCTGAGAATAGAAAATTAGTTGCTGATAATTTATGGAAACAGATTGAAAAAGAAACAGGTGGGTTAACAAAAAATAATAATGATGATTTTGGCCTTTATGAGTTTAGTGAATTTAAAAACAGGCAATCCAAATATGTTATAACCGTGCAGAGAGTATATGAATTTTTTGGATATGAATGGAGACTTCCATTATGGGATAAAGAGTATCTAGATTATTGGGAGACTATTGATAAAAAATACAAGTTTGATAGAAACTTATTTGTTGAAGTTATGCATCAATTAGATTGGGGAGGAGTATGGAGTATGAAGCTTCCCGCTCCATATATTACCCCTCGGTGGATTTCTTTATTTAGATTATTAATAAAAGGCTTATTTGCTTTTATTGGTCGAGATAAATGGAAATTATTTGATAAAAAATTTTTTTATTATTGGACTGAAATTTTATGCAAGATGGGAGTGGTAAGTTATTCCAAAGTGATACTTGATAATAGGGGATATAGAAATGCGGTATCTTGGTTATCTGAAGACTATCTCAGTAGGTTGGATGCAAAACATGAAAAAAAGAAATTTAAAAAAGAAAAATAAGATTTCCTCCTTCTTTCTGATATCAAAGTTGAGTTTAGAGGTTAATTTTTGAAAATACTCTTCCCATTTGTAGGCGATAGTGTGGGCGGAAGTCACTTATCATCTTTAGAGCTCTGCAAAACACTTAAATTTCATAAATATGATGTAGTTATTTTACTCCATAAAGATAGTGGTCCTTTATCAGAATTGCTTAAGAAACTTAAGATTGAATATTTAGTGGTTAAATCCCCATATCTAGCAGGAGCCTCCCCAAGCAAGATAATGATATTATTTGGGATGATTGCGAATATTTTGCCACTAATTAAATTTATAAAAAAAAATAATATTAATCTTGTTCATGGAAATGATTTAAGAATTAATCTAACCTGGTCTTTTGTAACTAGAATTGCAAAAATTAAGTTTGTTTGGCATCAAAGAACAATTTTATCCGATTCAAAATTATGGAGGTGTATTAATATTCTTTGTGATCACTTTATCGGAATTTCTCAGGCAGTAGTAAGTTCAGCTCCAAAAAATATAAGTCAAAATAAGAGATCTTTGGTGTATAACGCTTTTGATACCGACACTCACTATAATAAAGACTTATCAAGAAAATTAATTAAAGAAAGTATATCTAAATCTGAAAATGTTATCTTTTTGGGTTGCGTTGGCAGACTAGTGCCTTATAAGAATATTGATTTTGTAATAAGCGCCATTCCTGAAATAATTGAAATTTCTAATCTCCCAATCCATTTTTTAATAGTAGGAGATGGAACCCATGAATATACGATTTTTTTAAAAAATATGGTTGAAGAATTAAACTTGGAAGATTATGTTAGCTTTACAGGGTATTTAGATAATCCTTCTGAGATAATTTCAGGACTTGATATTTTAATTGCTCCAAGTAGCAGGGATGCATTTGGTAGAACAATTATAGAAGCCATGCTACAGTCAACTGCAGTTTTGGTAGCAAATAAAGGAGGCCATAAAGAATTAGTCGAGGATGAATTTGATGGTTTTATATATGAATCAAACTGCAAAAAAAGCTTTATAAATAAAGCCATTACACTAATTGAAGATATATCACTCAGAGATGAAATGGCTATTAGGGCATTAGAAAAAAGCTCTAAAAAGTACTCTAATAAATCTCTATTTGAAGAAGTAGATAAAATCTATAAATCCATAATTTAACACAATGAAAGAGCCTGCTTATTTAGTTCGTTTTGATGATGTTTGCCCTACGATGGATTGGGAATCTTGGGCTAAAGTCGAAAAAGTGCTTGTTTCAGAGGGCATAAAACCAATTATGGCAGTTGTTCCCGATAATAGAGATGAAAAACTAATAGCTGGAAAATATGATAAATATTTTTGGTCGAAAGTTAGAAGTTGGAAAAAAATGGGATGGTCAATTGCCATTCATGGATATCAACATTTATATCAAACCAATGATTCTGGTTTACTAGGGCTTAATAAATATAGTGAGTTTTCAGGTTTATCATATGACCAACAAAGAAAAAAACTTCAAGAAGCATTTAAAATTTTTAAACATCATGATGTTAAGCCTGATTTATGGGTAGCTCCTGCTCATTCTTTTGACAAAGTAACATTGCGCATTTTATCTGATCTAGGTATAGAGGTAATTAGTGATGGATTCTTTAAGAGACCAATAAAATATATGAATATGACATGGATACCCCAACAATTATGGAAGTTTCGTCATTTCCAATCAGGCATCTGGACGGTTTGTTTCCATATCAATGGAAGTAATAAAAAAGAATTAGAAATAATAAACTCTGATTTTATTAGATATAGTAAGAGTATTGTTAGTCTAGACTATGTCTTAAAAAACCCCTCTTTTAAATCATTATCGATATTTGATTGCATTTTTTCTATTACATGGAAAAGCTTAATTAAACTAAAAAGGTTTATAAACAGATTTAGATCATGAAGAAAGTATTTTTTATAATTCCAACATTAACTCAAGGAGGAGCTGAAAGGGTACTAGTTACATTACTTAAGTTTCTTGATAAAAGTAAATGTAAGGCAACCATTATGGTTGTTGATATGAATGAAGAGGTCTACAGTGAAGAGATACCAGAAGAAGTAGATATCATTGATTTAAAATGTAAAAGGGTTCGCACTGCAATTCCAAAGATTATTTTTAATCTTTGGCGACATAGACCAAATATTGTTATGTCAACATTAGGTCATTTGAATCTAGCTATTGCAATGACAAGGTTATTCATGCCGAGGGACATAAGATTTATAGCTAGAGAGACAATTGTAGTTTCTGAAAAACTAAGAAGAGGTAAATTTCAATCATTATGGAAATTTCTTCATAAATTTTTTTACCCAACCTTTAATAGGATAATCTGTCAATCTGAAGATATGCTTATAGATATGTCAGAAATCTTAGGTAGCAAAAAAAATTTAACTCTAATTAATAATCCTGTGGATTTTCAGAAAATTCAAAGACTCTCTAATTTATATGATGACTCAATAAACAAATACTATGATGATAATTCATTCACCTACCTAATTGCAGCAGGAAGACTTATTGAGCAAAAGGGTTTTGAAATGTTGATTGAAGCTGTTGCTTTAACAAATAATTTAAAAATTAAACTTGCTATTCTTGGTCATGGACCTTTAGAAGAAAAACTTATCTCACTAATAGATAAATACAAACTTCAAGAAAAAGTTACTTTATTAGGTTACAAAAAAAACCCATATGCATGGATATCTCAAGCAAATGCATTTGTTCTTTCTTCATATTATGAGGGTTTTCCAAACGTTGTATTGGAGGCCTTGGCATGTGGCACTCCTGTAATATCAACTCCTGCACCAGGAGGAGCAAAGGAGATATTAGATTCAATTGAGGGATGTCATCTATCAAAAGAGATCTCAGCTTCATCTCTTCATGAAGTTATCTTTAATTTCACAAGTTCTAAATACCAACGAATTGATCCAAGCGCTATTGAATCTTACAAACCTGAAAAAATTTGTGAAAAATATATGCAGGTTTTTCTTGGTTGATTTTTTGAACATACAATGAAAAAACCTTTACACATAATCGCTAGTCTAAATATTGGTGGTGCTGAAACTATGCTTTTACGTCTTATAAAGCATCAGCCGGATATAGCAAAATTAACTACAGTTATCTCTTTAACAGAAAATGGAGAAATAGGTAGAATATTAGAATCAATGGGCGTCAAAGTTATAAGCATGGAAATGAATACTTGGTCCTCAATATTTACCACAATACTCAAGATAAAAAGAATAATTAAAAATGAAAAACCTCATATCATCCATACATGGATGTATCATGCAAATATACTTGGCGGTATTGCTGCATATCTAGCAAAAAACAAAAACATTATCTGGTCTATAAGGAGGTCTGAATTCAGCCGCAAGGAATCTTTTTCAACTTTTATTGTAATGAAGATAGGCGCTTTTTTTTCTAATATTATTCCCAAAGCGATTGTTCATGTAGCTGAATCGGGATTAAAAAATCATCAAGAATACGGATATAAATCTAGCAATACTATTGTAATTCCAAATGGTTTTGACACAGAAAAATTTAAACATGACTCGGTTGCCCGAAAAAGAATTAGAAGTGAATTAAATCTGACAGATGATCATATCGTAATAGGTTGCGTTGGAAGATTTCATGAGTCTAAAGGTTATGAAACGCTAATTTCTTCATCAATTGAGGTTCTTAAGCTTCATAAGAATGTAAAGTATTTACTAGTTGGTCGAAATTTAGATTATCAAAATAATACTTTGATGGAATGGATTAACAGCACAGGTTTTTCAGATAATTTTTTACTAGCAGGTGAACAGCATAACGTTTCTGAGTATATGAGTGTCATGGATATATTTTGTTTATCTTCAATTACTGAGGGTTTTCCCAATGTTGTAGGAGAAGCGATGGCTTCAGCATTGCCATGTGTAGTAACTGATGTTGGTGATGTTAAAAAAATCATTGTTAATGATGCTATATTGATACAACCAGAAAATAAACAACTATTGAGCAAAGGTCTTTGTGAAATGTTAAATATAGATAATAAAAAAAGACAAAAAATAGGATTAAAAGGAAGAAATAAGATAAAAAAAGAATACCCAATTAAATCAATTTGTGACAAATATTATAATTTATATTCAATAATGTAACTAGAGAGAAATAATTATGAAAAAATTTGATGAATTTTTAAGAGAGGCTCATATAACTCGACCAGACGGATATGATTTCTACTTTAGGAATTATATATACAGAGACATAGACTTAGAAAATAAAAAAATATTAGATATAGGAGGGGGTAATGGTCTAGCATCATTTCATGCTTTAGATTCATCAGCTAGCTCTTCTGCTTGGGTCGTTGATCCGATTGCAGAAGGTTCTAATAATTTAATGTTTGAGCAATATGATTCCATGAAAAAAAATTATGACTCAGATCGTATTTCTTTTCATAGAGATTATATAGATACACTTCAAGATCCAGATACCTTCGATATTATCGTGATGCATAATACAATTAACCACATTGGCGAAGATATTCTTCAAGATATCCCTCATGATAATGATGCATACGATGAATATGTTAAAAGGCTTAAAAAAATACTTGATCGATTATCATCTGACGGAATTTTAATTGTAGCTGATTGCGGAAGTAAAAATTTTTTTGGACAAATGGGTTTGAAAAGTCCTTTTGCACCATCTATTGACTGGCATCTTCATTGTGAGCCAGCAGTTTGGCAACATATGATAGAGGATATTGGATTTTTGCATCTCAAGACTAAGTGGACAGCTCGAAGAGAATTCGGCTTATTTGGAAAAATTTTTCTAGCTAATCGAGTTTGCTCTTATTTTCTAAATAGTCATTTTGTTAGTTTCTATCAAAAAAATAATAATCTTTAATATTTATTATCAAATTTAGATTGCGTAATTAAATTTTTGTAAAAATGGCAAATATAAATTTAAATTTTAAAAAAAATATTGAAATAACTATGGCCACCCGGTTACTGTTGTTATTGGTTTCATTTGTTCTTTCTTGGAAGTTGCTTCGCTTAGCATATCCCGCAGAAATACTATGGAATATTCATAATTATGTAATAATCTTTTTGGCTTTCATTTCTATAATATTATCAATTAAGCACAATTTATATTTAGAAAAATCAAAAACCGCAATAATTGTATTATCTTTTGTCCTTCTCAGTGTTGGAAGATTAGGGTTTTTCCCATATCCAGACCCATTTTTCATAGCTTCGATGGTATTTTGTTTATATTTCTCAATGCTAACAATTTTTATGAGATTCTCCATTGAATATGGATTTAAGTGCTTTGAAATTCTTCTTGTACTATTGCTAATTTATAATTCATTAGATTACTTTGATGCAAACTCTGCATTGATCAATATATTTAGTTATGAAATTCCTGCATTCATGGATGGCCTAATGAATCCATTAGGTCATGAATCCCAAACCATATTTTCTCAAGGCATGTCAGATGGATTTATTATTAGGTCAGTAGGTGTTGCTGGGACTAACTATGCATCATCTGCTCTAACTGCAGCAACAGCTATTTATTTTTATATTTTAAAAAGACGCACATTATTTTCTCTATCTTTTCTTCTTTTAATATTATGGGGAGTTGGATCTTCTATTATGGCTGCGCTTGTATATATTCTATTTTTAAAAAGAAAATCAAAGGCATTATTAATATTTATTCCGCTTGGTATTGCGTTAGCTTACTTAGTAATAACAAGTCGAGGTTTTAATTCTGATGTATATTTAAATATTACAAATAATTTTGGTACTTTTGATTTTTTATTGGCATCAATTATAGGTGAGGGAAAGTCGGTCTCAAGTCTTCATACGGAATTTCGCATTTTAGGCCTATTTTTTAGTTTAGGTTTCTTAGGTGCTTTTCTCGTCAGCATCATGATTATTAATTACAGAAATTTTGCACATTATGCTAGGCTGAATAATATTCCAAACTTTGATGCGGGTCTAGGCTTTATACTTGTATTATTGATAGCTACTGCACATTACAATTCCCTTTTTGTTTTTCCAAATATTTTTCTTATTGTTATGTTGATCGCGTTATCCTCAATAGGCTTCATGAAAATTCCTAAATATAAACAATCAAGCGTTATAAGTAACTCTAAAAATTAAAGATATTATGAATATTCAATTATATTTTAAGAAATTATTTCGAATTATTTTGATGTTATTTTTTAGATTTGATTATTGGCATACTAGCCCTGTAGATAATAGAAAATACGCTATAGATATTATCTCTGCATTAAATCGTCGTATATCACGAGGAAGTCTCATAGAGATAGGCTGCGGTTTAGGAGACATTCTAATTAAAGCTCAATATGATAGAAAATACTTTTATGACATATCCTCGGAAGTCCTCAACGCTGCAGCATTCATGCAAAAATTCTCTAAAACATCTTCAATCAATTCCTTTAAAACTTTTGATCTTTTGACTGACTCATTAGATAAGGATTTAAAGTTCGATGCCGTAGTATTGGTCAATTGGATTCATGGCTTTGAAGGCGAAGAATTGAAGTCGCGTTTAACTAAAATCATAAATAATAATCTCAACAAAAAGGGTTTGATTATCTTTGATATTATTGAGAACAACTCAAGTTACAAATTTAATCACACTGCTGGTGATTTAATAGATTTGCATAAATTCGACATTTCAACCCTAGATGGATATCCGTTTGGTCGAAAGTTAGTCTTTGCTGAATTAAATTGAAGAATCTTTTTAGCATATTGATAACTGTAACATTAGGAGACAGCGATTAATTTAAAGAATAAATCCAAACTTTAATTTTTATGAAAAGATCATATGAACTCTAAGAAAGTACTAATATGTTCCAATTATGCTTGGACTGTCTATAATTTCCGAATGCCCTTAATTCGGAGTTTAAAACAACAAGGGTATAGTGTTGAAGTTGTAACGCAGTTCGATGGGTATGAGAAGAATATAATCCGTGAAGTTGATAAGGTTCATAATTTATTAATTTCTAGGAAAGGAATGAATCCTTTGACTGACTTGATGACCTTTAGCAATCTTATTATTAGATTTTTTCGTACAAAGCCTGATTTAGTCCTATTATTCACAATCAAACCAGTGATTTATGGGATGCTTGCTTCAAGATGTTTTGGTATCCCCAGCATTCCAACAATAACTGGTCTCGGAACCACATTTATTCAGGAAAGCATAGTCACTCGAATTGTCAAAAGATTATATAGCATCGCTCTTTCGTCAGCCTCAGTAGTTTTCTTTCAGAATAATGATGATATAAGCCTTTTTACTGAACAGAAACTCATAAACTCTGACCTATGTCGCTTGATTCCTGGTTCAGGAGTAAACTTAAGCGCTTTTCCTGAAAGCACATTAGAGGCCAGGGATGATATGACCTTTTTGTTAATAGCGCGCATGCTTTGGGATAAGGGTATCGGAGAGTATGTTGAAGCTGCAAGGTTAATTAAAGCAAAATATCCAAATGTTAAGTTTCAATTATTGGGTCCCCGAGGAGTAGAGAATAGGACGGCAATCGAAGATTCAATGATAGATAAATGGCAAGAGGAGGGAACTATCGAATACTTGGGTGAAACAGATAATGTAGCTTCTTTTATAGCCAGAGCTTGTTGCGTTGTTTTGCCTTCCTATAGAGAAGGAACGTCTCGTGTTTTATTGGAATCTGCAGCTATGTGCCGCCCATTAATAGCAACAGATGTACCTGGTTGTAGAGAAGTTGTTGATGATGGGATTTCAGGATTTCTATGTAAGTCACAGGATTATGTTTCTCTCGTACAAAAAATGGAGATGATGATGAGCTTGTCTCATGAAAGTCGTGTTTCTATGGGTAAGAAAGGTCGAGAGAAGATCAAGAATGAATTTAATGAGGATATTGTTTGTGAATTGTATAATCAGGCAATTAACTCTGTACTACAATGAAATATGGTGATAATTAAGAATTCCAATTAATAGGAAATAAGAGGTAGCTATGAGCTTTTCAATTAATCCAATTACACAAAATAAACATGAGATTCCAGAAAGTCTCGATGATTCTAAAAGAATCTGTGATTTCCTTTCGAAGAATAACGGTAAGAAAGTGGTCGTCGTACAAGGCTTGGGATTTGTGGGAGCGGTAATGTCCTTAGTTTGTGCTAATGCAGTCAATGAGGAATATGCCGTAATTGGAGTTGACTTAGCAAATGAAAATACTTACTGGAAAATAAAATCTATTAATGATGGAGTTTTTCCGCTCATAGCCGATGATCCAAAAATAGAGACATTCTTTAATAAAACAAAAGAAAAAGGAAATTTTTTAGCCACTTTTGATCCAATTGCATATAAATTTGCTGATATTGTTATTGTTGATATTAATCTAGATGTCCAAAAGAATTCAAATAATAATGGTGTGTTAAAAGATTTTGATGTCAATCTTGATGGATTTCAATCTGCAATCAAGTCAATTGGTGCTCATTGCAAAGAAGAAGTTCTACTCCTTGTTGAAACAACAGTACCTCCAGGAACTTGTGAGCAGGTAGTCAAGCCAGTAATCGAAGATGAATTAATGAAACGCGGTTTATCAACTGACCGATATTACCTGGGACACTCATATGAGCGTGTAATGCCTGGTCCAGAGTACATTGATTCGATCCGAGAATTTCCTAGGGTTTATTCAGGTTGTAATGAAGTTAGTGCAGATGCCATCGAGTCATTTCTAAAAACAATTATAGATACTTCTGTATGTGATTTAACAAGGCTTAATCATACTAACGCTACTGAAATGGCCAAGGTTCTTGAAAATTCATACCGCGCCATGAACATTGCATTTGCAGTTGAGTGGTCAAGATTTGCTGAGGAAGCTGGAGTAGATCTTTTTTCAATGGTTGACGCTATAAGAGTCAGAGAAACTCATGCTAACCTAATGTATCCAGGCATTGGTGTTGGAGGATATTGCTTAACAAAAGATCCTTTGCTAGCAAGCTGGGCACGCAAATCTTTTTTTGGGTCTAAGTCTGATCTCAAAATGAGTATTAATGGTGTTTCAACAAATGATCAAATGCCTATTTTTGCTTTTAACCGTCTTGTTGAGGTATTCGGTGATCTTAATGATATTAAAGTAGCTTTTCTTGGTATCTCGTATCGAGGAGATGTTGGTGATACGCGTTTTACTCCCGTAGAGCCGTTAGTGGAGATGGTTCGACAGAGTGGGGCACAAATACAACTACATGATCCGTTTGTAACATTTTGGGAAGAACAAAACTGTACTGTTGAAGCTAATTTAGATGCCATTTTAACCTCTAAACTTGATCTTGTTATTATTTCTTCAGGCCATAGTGAATATAAACTAGAATCAACTATAAAAAATTTAATGGCTTTAAACTCATTATTTATCTATGACACCATTGGTTTATTTAACAAGCAACAACTAGTCACTTTACAAAACAAACATAAAATATCCGTTCTCGGACGTGGTGATATTTAATAATTACGAGGCATAACATGAAGGAAGTATTGGTAATAGGTGGTGGCGGATTTATAGGCAGAAATTTAGTTGAATTCCTTGTAAGCAAGGGAGATTGTAATGTTACGGCTGTTGATACTAAAAAAGGTTCTAATTGGGATGCAATTTCAAACAATGAAATTACATCTAAGCGCTTCAAGACTGTTATAGCCGACTTTACCGACATAAGTGCATTTGATAATTTAGATCAAGTTTTTGATGAGGTCTATATGCTGGCTGCTGTTGTAGGAGTCAATCGAACTATAAAATCTCCTCAAGACGTAATTAGAATTAATACTCTTTTAACGATGAATACTTTGGACTGGATCTCGCGCAATCCCATCAAGCGATTGCTGTTTTCTTCATCCAGTGAAAACTATGCAGGTACATCTGATTTATTCAATGCAGAGATTCCTACAGCTGAAGATGTAGCTTTATGTGTTGCAGATGTAAAACATCCTCGCTGGACATATGCTATTACGAAAATGCATGGAGAGTCTGCTTTTATTCATTCTGCTAAATCATATAATTTTGAATGTGTTGTTGTTAGATACCAGAATATTATTGGACCTGAAATGGGTTTTGGTCATGCAATTCCTCACATTGTTGAGCGTTTTGTGAAAGGTGAAGAGTCTCCATTTAAAATCTATGGCCACGATCAAACACGGGCATTTTGTTATGTGGAGGATGCTGTGAAGGGTACGGTCGGTGCTATGGAGAGTAATAAAGCCGCAGGTGAAATTTATCACATTGGCATGCAGGACGAAATTAATATGGAAACCTTGACTACTTATATTGGAGAGTTAATGGGCTATACAGGGAAATATGAGCCAGCAATAACTTATCCTGGTTCTGTTGCTAGACGCTGCCCTAATATTGATAAAGCAAAGACAGATTTTGGATATGCGCCTATGATTGATTGGATGAAAGCAGTTAGTTTAACTGTTGATTGGTATCGTGAATTTTTTATATCGGGTCAATCACCTAAATCAGGTGGTTTTGAGAGTCCAGAAACTGTAATGGATAAGCTAGAAAAGCAATGAAGAGATTTTTAGATATCATTCTTAGTTTTTTAGCACTAGTTTTGCTAATGCCTTTTTTCGTCCCAGTAATATTCATTTTAAAATTTACAGGAGAGGGAGAGATTTTTTATATTCAGGAGCGATCTGGAAGAGATGGTAATTCCTTTGGATTATATAAATTTGTAACAATGCTAAAAAATAGTCCAAATATTGGCGCAGGCGAAATAACAATTCAAGATGATCCTAGAGTGCTTCCTTTTGGTAAGTTCCTAAGGAAAACAAAATTGAATGAACTGCCTCAATTATGGAATATTTTTATAGGAGATATGAGTATAGTTGGCCCTCGTCCTATGGTATTAAATACATACGCTTATTATCCTGAAGCGACACGTCATAAATTAAATACTATAAGACCAGGGTTAACAGGTATTGGATCTATAGTATTTAGAGATGAGGAGAGGTACTTGGTTGATCGCAATGAACCAATGGAATTTTATAGAGAGCATATCATTCCTTACAAAAGTGACTTAGAGCTTTGGTTTGTTGAAAACAACTCTCTTTTTTTATACATAAAAATTATTTTTGTTACCGCATGGGTGGTTGTATTTCCATCAAGCAATATTGTTGATAGGTTATTTAAGGACGTTCCTCCTTTACCAGAAAGTTTAATTTAAACAATTTTATAAGAATAAATTTTTACTAGACAAGCTGCATTGAATATTTTTTTGTTTATAGCTTTTTTCGGATGTTCTTGATTGGCAAAAAGAAATATATAATTATATAAAAATTTTAATACGATGATTCAATTCAATAACTTAAATCAAGAAATTCCTTATCTACTTTTTAAAGCGAAGTATGATGAGGCTTTTGGTGCAGGTCAAAAAGGAATTGAAGCCATTTCAATTTCTTCTTTCAATAAGGAGATGAATGAGGTTGATTCTAGATATGTAAATTTAAAATTTATTACAAATGATGAGTTTATTTTTTTTAGTAACTATAATTCGCCTAAAGCAGCTTCTTTTAAATCACATAACCAAATAGCAGCATTATTCTATTGGCATAGTATTAATGTTCAAATTAGAATTAAGGCCATAATAAAAAGAACATCCAATGAATACAATCAAAAATATTTTTTTGATAGATCAGAAGAAAAAAATGCATTAGCTATTTCGTCAAATCAATCAAATTTAATAGGGTCTTATGATCAAGTTATAGAAAATTTTAATAAATCATTAAAAAATGATGATCTAAAAAAATGCCCAGACCATTGGGGTGGCTTTTCATTTGTTCCATATTATTTCGAATTTTGGGAAGGACATGAATCAAGATTAAACAAAAGAGAAGTTTTTAATAAAATTGATGGCAATTGGAAACAATTATTCCTTCAGCCATAAATATTGCCAAATTTAATTTTTAGTATAAAATTCGGATTTATATGAAAATTAATAAATTTATATTTCTTAAAACTCACTACTTATCAATCCTTTAATGTCATTCACATTTTTCTAATACACAGGTATTCTCATAGCTTCTTCAAAAAAAAATATTACTCCTATTAATGAAAAAATAAGAGCTGATGAAGTAATGTTAATCGGTGCAAATGGAGAAAAAATGGGACTTTTGCCGTTTAATCAAGCTCTTGAATCAGCTAGGGCAGCGACGCTTGATTTAGTGCAGGTTTCTCCTTCTGATTCTAAACCGGTTGTTTGTAAGCTTTTAGACTATGGTAAACACTTATTTGATAAGAAAAAAAGCATATCCTCCTCTAAGACAAAAGTAAAAAGAAACACTGTAAAAGAAATAAAGTTTAGACCGTCTACTGATGTAGGTGATTACAATATTAAATTAAAAAAGATTAAAAGCTTTATTCTTGACGGAGATAAGACTAAAATAAGCGTCCGATTTAGAGGTAGAGAAATACTAAATAGCAATCTTGGTTTAGATCTCTTAAATAGATTAAGAGATGAACTTGAGGAAATAGCTCAGGTTGATCAAGAACCTTCCTTAGAAGGACGTCAATTGTTAATGGTTTTATCTCCTCTTAAAAAGAAAAGTTAGTTTAAAATACTAAGAAATTATTATGGGATATAAACTTAAAACACATTCAGGAGCAGCTAAACGTTTTAAAAGAACAGGCTCATCTTTAAAAAGCAAAAGTGCTAATAGGAATCATATCCTAACTAAACAATCTACTAAAAGAAAAAGACACAATAGAGGCCTTAATAAGTTAACTGGTACTGTGCTCAAAATGGCCTCTGCATTAATTAAAAGTTAATAACTATGCCAAGAGTAACAAAATCAGTAACAGCGAAAGCTAAACACAAGAAAGTCCTCAATGCGACTAAAGGTCATTATGGGGCGAGAAGCAGGTTGTATAAAACAGCAAAGCAATCTAATATTAAATCTCTTCAGTATTCATTTAGAGATAGAAAAAATAAAAAAAGATCTTTTAGATCATTGTGGATTGCAAGAATTAATGCTGGCGCAAGAGAGATTGGAGTGCCATATTCGAAACTTATTAATGGCCTTATAAAAAATGAGATTGCTATAGATAGAAAAATTCTCTCTGATATTGCTATTAACGATTCATCAACTTTTGAAAAAATCGTTCGTACAGCTCTAAATTAATCCACAAATGTCTAACATAGACACTATTAATCCTCCTGTCATCAAAGAGGTGAATGGTTCTCTACATCCAATAAATCAAGTAAAAGATTATTTAATAAAAATGTTAGCTGAGTTGGGATTTCAAGAAGTCCATGGACCTGAAATCGAGACTGAAGATTTTAATTTTGATATGTTAAACATAAAAAAATCTCATCCTGCAAGACAAATGCATGACACCTTTTATATTGAGAATAAAAGTCATGTACTTAGAACGCATACATCACCAGTTCAAATAAGAAGCATGCTCAAAAGCAAGCCACCACTAGCATTTTCTTCTGCGGGCAAAGTTTATAGAAAAGATGATGACGCCACTCATTTACCCATGTTTCACCAAGTAGAGGGAATCTACGTTGATCAAAATGTTACTTTTGCAAATTTAAAAGACCTTATTCATCATATTCTACACAATCTATTTGGTAAAAAAGTTGAGATAAGATTCCGCCCATCATACTTCCCATTTACAGAGCCTTCCGCTGAAGTTGACATTTTATCTGAAAATGGGAAATGGCTTGAAATTCTTGGCTGCGGCATTGTAAATCCAATAGTTTTAAAGAATTGCAATATTGATTCAGAAAAATTTAGCGGTCTCGCGTTTGGTTTGGGAGTAGAAAGAATAGCTATGCTTAAATACGAAGTAAATGATATAAGAGATTTTTATAAATCAAATTTAGATTTTTTAGGCCAGTTTAAATGAAATTTATTTATAGAGATTTATTAAACTTCTTAGCAGAAAAACCGTCAAAAGAAATTTTATCAGAAAAACTTTTTCAGCTAGGTCATGAACATGACATCGATGGTGAAATATTTGATATGGAGTTAACTCCAAATAGAGGAGACTGTTTATCATTAAATGGTCTAGCAAGAGAACTTAATATTTTTTTTGGAAAAACTGAATGCTTAAAATACTATGAAGGTGACATAGATGTATATGATTTTAATTTTAAAAATCTTTCACCTGAAGCTTGTCCAAAAATAAGTTTTTTAGAAATAGAAATTGAATCTCAAACCCAGGTTTATAAACCATACCTAGAGAATTACTTTTCTTTACTTGGGAATAATAAAACAAATTTTTTTACTGATATTTCAAATTATATATCTTATGAATTAGGTCAGCCAACTCATTGCTTCGAAGCAGATACTCTAAACAATCAATTAATTTTTGAAAACAGAGCTTGCAATGAGTCTTTTAAATCTCTACTAGGCACTGATATTAATCTTTCAGGTGATAATTGTGTATTTTCTATTAATAATAAAATCATAAGCCTTGCAGGAGTAATGGGAGGTATTACAACTGCCTGTTCAACAAAAACAAAAAAAGCTATTGTTGAATGTGCTTTTTTTAATCCTGAAGCAATTATTGGAAAGAGCATTAAATATAATATTATTTCTGATGCAGCACATAAATTTGAAAGAGGTGTAGACATTCAAGCACAAGAAAAAGTGTTAAGAAGATTTATTGAAATAGCACGAGATCATTCATCAATTAAAAATATTAAACTTCAATCCTTTGAAGAAAGTCACTTTCAGAATAACAGCATCCCAATTGATATTGAAAAAATCAATAAAATTTTAGGTACAGATATAGAAGAAAAAGAATATTTAACATATTTAAGCCATCTTGATTTTGCTATTGGTAAAGAAATTATTGTTCCTTCTCATAGGCATGATATTTCATCACAGAACGATTTAGCTGAAGAAATTGCAAGGATTATCGGATACGACAACATAGTAAGCAAACCTCTAGAAATAATAAAAAACGTCGAAAAAAATTTTAACGACGTTAATAGAATAAAAAATTATCTGATTAAAAATGGTTTTTCTGAAGTAATTAATTTTCCATTTATCAAAAATAAAGATAAAGAATCTATATCAATTGATAATCCTTTAGATTCTAATAGAAATAACCTTAGAACCTCATTGAAAGTATCTTTACTAGACAATCTTCTATACAACGAAAGAAGACAAAAAGATTCAATAAAGTTTTTTGAAATCAGTGACATATATACAAATGATAATCAAATTAATCAAGAAGAAAAGATAGGTATCATTATTAGCGGAAGAAGAGGTCATAATTATATAGATTTTGCAAAGAAACTAGATAATCTTTACTTAGCTGAGCTATTAAATAAAGACTCTGATAATCCAAACGTTATCATTGAAGAAATTCCAAGAGCAGATCTTAAAACCAAAAAGAAAGAGAAAATTTTTTATGCGGAAATACCAATTGATAAAATATCTAAGTATATACTCAAAGATTCTGAATCAAGCCTTGACCCAATAAATTTTATTAAATATCAATCAGTTTCTGAATTTCCATCTAGCACTAGAGATTTTTCCTTTTCGATAAAAGATTTTAAAAAATATGATGATGTAATTAGTCACTTGTTGAATTTAAATGATGAAAATCTTAAGGATGCCTTCATTTTTGATTTTTATGAAAATAAAAAACTTGATGAGATAAAAGTAGGCATAAGATTGATTTTTCAATCAAATTTGCACACCTTGTCTGATGAGGATATTCAACATAGTGTTAATAAGCTTCTAAAGCCAATTATTGACTTAGATGGTATTTCCGTTCCAGGGCTCTAGTAAAAAAAATACTTGATAGCTACTATAAATTTTAAATAAATGTAAAATACACTATTAATGCATGTATGACTTTATGAAAAATTATAAAAAATACCTATATTTACCTTTACTTATTTGTTCGTTTAACATCAATAGTCAAGCTATAGACTCATCAATTATTTCTCAACTTACTCCTGAGCAAATTGAAATGGCAAAAGAGGCATACAATGATAAGAATTCTATAGATGAATCAGTTGCAGTGCTACCTGCTTTAGATGAGTCTTTGGTAACAAACCAATCTACTGAAGATGCAAATAAGATTTCTGGAAAAAAATACGGTTACGATTTCTTTTCATCAACACCAACTTCTTTAACAGCAGTTGGAGATCTTCCTTTGCCGAATGACTACAAAATATCTTTAAAAGACCAATTTACAGTTATTTTATCGGGTTCAAAAGATGCAATTTTTAATTTAAATGTAAAGCTTGATGGCACAATTCTATTTCCTGAAATTGGAGCTATTTCTGTTGTTGGGCTTAGCTTAGAGGAAGTTAAGGATAAGTTATCTCTATTAATTGAGCAATCTTACATCGGTGTAAATATTGATATATCAATGCAAAATTTAAGTGCAAAAAAAATTACTATAGTTGGAGCAGTAAAAATACCGGGAACATACTTAGTAAATCCCTTTAGTACTATTACTGGTGCTCTAGCTTACTCAGGAGGAATCTCTGATATAGGTTCGCTACGAAATATAAAATTAATAAGAAATAATAAAGAGTTTTTTTCATTTGATTTGTATGACTTGCTCATTAAAGGAGACAGATCTAAAGATATTGCCATAGAAGCAGGCGATACTTTGCTAATAAATGCGGCCTCTCAGTTTGTTGAAATAAATGGTGATGTAAAACGGCCTGCCATATATGAAATTCTAGAAGATGAGACTTTAGAAGATATAGTTGACTTTGCTCTTGGCTTTACTCAGGTAGCAAATAAATCAAACATATCTGTATCATTTTTAGATTTAGATAAAGGCTCGATAGTGAAAAAAAATATAAGTAATCTTAATCAAAGTCTAGACAATGCATTATCTATAAATGTTTATAATTATGTAAGTGATGATAGTGCTAATGTTCAAGTGCTTGGTGCTGTTAAGGAACCAGGTTTTTATGATCTTAAAAAATATAAAAATTTAGAGGACTTAATTTCTAACCTTAATTTTGTGGACGTATACCCATGGTTAGGAGTATTGGAGCAATTTGACAAAAATAAGTTACTTAAATCTACTGTTTTATTTAGTATTAATGATCCAAATACATATAAATCGATAGAACTTCTGCCTAATTCTAAGGTCTATTTTTCAAATATTAATAATAGATTATTTGATGTCTTTAACTTAAGTGAAATGACAAAAAATAAGATTGAAGCATATGAATTGAGACTAAACCATAAAAATGAATCTTATAGATTGCCAATATATGGTAAATATTCAGTTAAATCTTTCATAGATTTACTCGGCTTAGACATGACTGATGTTGATGATACAGCTACATATGTTAGTCCTCTTGAAGACATTGTTATTAATGATGATTACAAAGCAATGCAATTTACTGCATCAAAATTTAATACTATTACCTTTAGATCGCCTAACGCTAGTTTAATTGAGGTTTCTATAACTGGAGCAGTAGAATTTCCTGGTACTTATACGCTATCTGATGACTCAACTGTTCAAGATTTATATCAGCTAGTTGGCGACTTTAAGTCTCAAGCCTATATGAAAGGAATTATTCTCACGAGAGATGTTATAAGGGAAAGACAACTCAAATCAATTCAAATATCAAAAGAAAATTTAAATAAGGCTATTTTGACTAGTGCTCAAAAAGGAGATGCTATTGGCGATATCAATATTATTAATGCTCTTTCTCAAACAATAGATCCTGAAAATCTCGGAAGATTAGCAGGTAATTTTACTCCTAGATCACAGGCATCTATGAATACAATTTTGTTTGATGGAGATTCAATCATAGTCCCCAAGAATCCTAATGCAATTAATGTTCTTGGTGAGGTTTTAAATCCTATTGCATTTGAGTTTACAAAAAATATTACTGTCAATTCTGCAATTGCTCAAGCTGGAGGATTCCAACAAAATGCTGACAAAAAAAGAATGTATGTTATTAGAGCTAATGGAATTGTTCAAAGTCCTAATAGAAATGTTTTTGTCGGAAGATTTGATCTTGAACCTGGAGATACTATTGTGGTGCCAAGAAAAATAATTACTGAAAATCCTGGAATTCAAGCTTTAATACCGATTACACAGGTATTATCTGATATTGCTTTTTCTGCTGCCGCATTAGAAAGTTTGTCAACCAATTAATTTTACTGATAGATGAAGAGACCTTTTCTCATCTGCTTTTTAACCACTTTTCTTACTCCAATATCATTATCTGATAGCTTTACTTTCAATTCATTTAATAATCATGGCGTTATAGGTTTAATAAATATGCCAACAGCAAGATTTTATGATGAGTCTTCTTATGGATTCACTTTTTACAATGGAGATCCTGATCAAAAAATTACTATGACTTCTTCTCCATATGATTGGTTGGAAGCATCATTTTTTTATACAAACATTCAAGATAAGATATACCCTGGCTTTACGAATCAAGATTATAAAGATAAAGGATTCAATTTTAAATTTAGAATTAAGGAAGAAGGAGTTTTACCTGCAGTTGCAATAGGTATAAATGATATTGCAGGAACTGGATATTATAGCTCTGAATATATTGTTGGAAGTTATGGTATTAATAACATTGATTTGCATTTTGGCCTAAGTTGGGGGACTTTAAACGGATCAAAGCACAGTTTTAAAAATCCCTTAGGCTCCATTAGTGATCAATTCTATAACAGACCAACTGGGCTTGAAGAAAATGGTGGTCAATTTCAACCTTCTAGATATTTTTCTGGAGAAAAAGCATCACCATTTTTGGGTATATCTTATGCTCTCAATAACAAAGTGTTAATTAAATTGGAAACTGACAATATGTTAACTCCTGGACAAGTGGGCTATGAAATCGCAAAAAGTGATTATTCTTTGGGTATAGACTATGCAGTAAATGATAATTTTACAGTTGGGATTTCAAACGAAAGAAATAATTTCTTTTCCATAAAGTTTGTTTACAAAAACAATCCAAACAAATCAATTCAAAAATATGAATATAAAAAATCTAATACGATAGATTCTGAAGACGATCAATATGAAAAATTAGTAAAGCACATTGAAAATAATGGTATTGGTGTTAACAAAATAATCGAATCATCAGAATCTATTGGACTTGAGCTAACCCAATTCACTCATCCCAATCTTGATCTTATTGAAGAGATTATCAAATCTGCTTCAATCGATGCGGGCATTAATAAAAATATCAAAACAAATCTAAGAATTGCAGACCTTCAAGCACAATCTAATTTTGATGAAGATTTTGTAAAAAGATCAGAATTAATTTATGAAAGGAAGAAATCAAGACGGTTTTCATCATCTAATAAATTTGTTCTGAGACCTTATCTTGCCTCGAGGGAGGAGTTTTTTAAAGGAGCTTTATTATTAGAAAATAACAGCGAACTTATAATTAAAGATAACTTCTTTTTTTCTTCAAATATTAAATACTCATTAGCAGATAATTTTGATGATTTAACTATTCCGCCAGTCAATACATATCCATCACAAGTTAGGTCTGATGTTAAAGATTATTTAGTCAATATTGATGAAGGAATTATTATTGGAAGAGCACAATTTGATTATCATGTTACACCAAGAAAAAATCATCATCTTATGTTTACCGCAGGTATACTGGAGGAAATGTTTAGCGGTGCAGGATTTGAATACCTGTATTTTAAAAATAATGCCAATTTTGCAATTGGTTTTGAAATATTTGATGTCCAAAAAAGAGATTATGAATTCAAATTTGGATTACTAGATTATAAAAATATTACTCACTCTTTAAATTTTTACTATAGACAATATGAATTAATACCTTTTGATATGAAGATTTCATATGGTGAATATCTAGCCGGAGACGAAGGAGCTACATTTGAAATATCAAGATCTTACTTGAATGGAGTAAAATTTGGTGTTTTTGCTTCGTTTACTGATGTATCTTCAGAGCAGTTCGGTGAGGGAACTTTTGACAAGGGTATATTTTTTAATATTCCTCTGGCGGGCAATCTTATAAACTATACATGGAGACCTCTAACTAAAGATCCAGGTGCAAAATTAAATAGAAAACATACTCTCTATGATTT